>Ga0307515_10001071_pt1 | contig 62596 bp, 69 predicted proteins | sample 17_EM_MG_FD_194513 | JGI IMG/M metagenome (GOLD analysis project Ga0307515, IMG submission 194513) | Populus trichocarpa ectomycorrhiza microbial communities from riparian zone in the Pacific Northwest, United States - 17_EM | ecosystem: Host-associated > Plants > Roots > Unclassified | place... | reverse complement strand
GGGTTGATTTTATCAATCAATGATCTATCTTTCATTCCCATCTGTTGTATGCCATAGAAGTATGTCCGGTGAATAAGATCCACAATTTCAGTCGCTGCAAATCGAAACTTGCACTCCTAAATTGATCGTCAAGACAACGATTAAACAAGAGGGAACTTTGAACTTACCTCACGAACGTTTGTGGAGCATGTGACCCTGTCCTTGGCCAATAGCCAGGCTACCACTTTCCCGATCCCTGTAGGCGACTGTGTTCGAAATCCATAAATAGAGTCGATTGAGGTCTTGCAGCAGTATAACATTGCTGCACGGGTGATGAAAACAATCGTTGAGATAATTCATTTACCACTGAAATGTAGGCACGTGGAGGGTCTGAGTTTCTCTGGGCTTGATCAATCCTGGCGATTTCCTCATACCACCAACTATGAATCTGGGTGGTCTTCACCGCATTTGTGGCAAAGGGATTCACAAACATCGCATAGTTGATAGCTTTAGGCTTCACACGTGCCATGACCATCGCTGGAACGCCTGAAAGGGTTGTCTGGGCGTTGTATTCTGCGCTGTCGAAGAGGCCTGTCATGTTGTCAACAAAGGGCTCATATCACCACAGATTTCCAGCATTCCATGCAACCAATTGCTCACCAGCTTCGTTTGAATCCTTCCTCTAGTAAATATATCCATTAGCGGGCGGATTCCATCCTTCAAACGCTTAATTGGATACCTTCTTGGGTGCCAGCGGCGCAGGCTCACGTTCATCCTCCTCCTTCGAGACAATATTGACCACCCGACGCTCAGGATGTAGGGGTAGCGCCAACATAGGAGTTAATTGAGTTGCTGCGACTCATTTTCCAACTGTTGACGTGACGGAATCTTTTGATGGCCACTTACCCATTGCTTTCCTGGATGGTCACCGAACAGGCTCGTCGTCGCATTCTGAAATGTCATCTCAACGATCATGGTAATTGTCGGGAATCGTGCTGAGATCGTCATTGAGATCCTCGTGGTGGATAGATTGTCTGCTTTTCCTGGTGCTGGAAGGAAGAGGAGGAGGAGAAGTGCGGCGCCTTCTTGTCATGATTTAAAAAGGCGGCGAGTGATAAGTACCAAAAATTAAAGGAGTTACTAAAGGAAATGTGAATGAATGTGGAGTAAATGAAGTAAAGTGTTGTGTAAAGGAAAGAAAGAGTTGATATGATTAAAAGCATCGTCGTGATGCGTCTTTTCATCCTGTCAACGATTCAAGGATCTTGGCTTGTTCTGCCACCCACACTTCCAACTCCTTGGATGGACGGGAACTCGGAACTAAGAATTGCAGGTGACAAGCATGCCGCAGTGTTGTTGATTGGCTTCCTTTGACGAAAATCGTTATCGCAACGAGCTAAACGGCGTTCGCGTTTCACTAATCATGCGGGCTAACTTCTGCAGTGTAAAGATACCGAACTACCAATTACATGATAGCCGTACACAGAGTCCTATCACTGGCACTATGCCATTCCCAAAAATAAACGACTCAACAATTAATCCCAACATTGTGAACTCTGAACACAGCCCTTCATGCATGAATATGAATTATGTAATAATAAATTATACAAAACACTAAAAAGAGACCCAAAACCTCACCAAAAAACTCCAAATTATCACCCATCTGTCCACCCTCCAAAGTGCCAGAAAAATACCCACCCACAACGCAAATCCTTGAACAACCGTCCAGCCATTGCATTCCATCCTCACAACGACTACTTTGCAGCTGGGCGGCTGCTTGTACGCTTCCTATTGGCCAAAGAGCCTGCAGCAGGAGGATTCAGAATGTGATCGTGCTCACGTAGCCAAGCCACATCCTCATCAGCAACAACACTTTGCTCGTAATCGGCAAAGAGACCAACAGCACGGTTTCGGATGACTTCAAGGTATTGCTGCTGTCTGATAATCCTCTTTTGAAACTTCCATTCAAACTTTTGGAAGCCTGTTTTCGTCGTCGGGGAGCTTCTTGGATTGGGGCACCACGTCTCACCATCATCGTCTGATTCCTCCTCGATATCGTCGATCATATCCTCGGCTGGAGGTGGGAGGATGTTATTCAGAGGAAGGTAGCTGCGGCCTCCACGCATAGGTGTTTGGGCACCATCTGTGCGGTCGGCTTGTTGGCCACGATAAACGACGCAAAAAAGCGTTGGGTTGCTTAATTTCATCGCCGCCTTTACCCATCTGGCAGCAGTATTGTTATCGAACATTGGGGTAACATCATGGGCGTATGGACTACCCTCTCAATCAGGCTCCTCCAGGTAGCCCCAAAGCTCTTGAATTTTCCGGCTGGGGTCTGGCAGACCGTCGATTGCAGCATTCACGATTGACAAAATGGTCGTATCGACGATTGATGTAACTATCGGAAATATCGATTCCTCATCCCCAGGCCAGTGCCATGGGAATAGCTGAGTATTGTTTTCACCCACCCTCTTCCCAGCAATGTCGGGATCCACATAGGCGGTGGTAAAGCTAAATGGCTCAACAAGAAAATCGCTTGAGGCGTCGCAACGCACCATTATTGGCGAAGACCTGTGACCGGAGGTTCCTTCCTCGTCATCTTCTCGATTTACACATCATCAGGAAGAGCAAAAGATGCATCAGGGCGATGAAATACATACCAACATGCAAGAGTTTCCTGATCTTGGTCGGGGTTTGTTCAAGCCCATTCTTTCTTCGGCGAAGGCCAACCTCCATGAACTCGTCCAGTGCTGCCTTGAGTTTCTGAACATTGAGGTTAGTCCTGTCTGCCATGTACCGTTTCCAGAGCGGCCTTTTAGACTCCAGTTCACTGATTAGAGTAAGGCAACGATCGATTAGGAGATCCCATTCCTCGGTGCCAGCGCCTTGCTTGTTGATGATGCTCCTGGACTGGGCAATCACCCAGACGCGCTCCCTCACATTATTATCCATCCGTTGTGTTGTCAAGCCACCCTTATCCTGCCAAATCCCCATGGTTTCTGCTGCCCATTGGCTGACTCCAATACCGGCGTTCTCGGCCCAGACGTGGACTTGAAGAGTCGGCATATAGATTGTATTAGCATCTGCGACGACTGATTTCGGCAACCAGAACGCATCACATTTCATTTTAGGTTCTCAACGGTGGTCAATGATTGAGTGGTGGATATCGAATGCTTGTTACTCTAAACAAGCATCGGGAGTGTTGAATATATCGTCAAGGGTGATGCAATGCGGCAGCAGAGGTGAGGAGGGTGTGTCGAAGGTTCTGGAGATTGTAAGCAAGGTGGGCAGGCAAGGCATATATATAAATGGGCTTGGAGGGTGTTCTTGATCCGGCGACATCATCTTGGCTGCAATTCAGCTAGGAGGCAATTTGCTTAGCATCCTCTAAGCGCCCTGATTTGTCGACTGAACGCTGAAGTTCATCACAAAGACAACTAGAAGCATGCTCTGCAGTCATATCTCACTCGTTTGACCTTGCTGTAGTTCTTTTACCCCGCAATGACATCGCTGAGTCGGTATCAAAGGAGAATGCACGGTTCATGTAAGGTACAAACTTATCATAAAGTGACAACCATAAATCAGGCAATGGGCGTAGGAGGGTCATGTGAGGGTGTGAAACAATCGCCGTGACAAGCTGAATGCAGATGCGGTATGATTTTCGAGATCCAAGGGATGTTGAAATTGAGAGAGCGAATAAACTCTTTGCAAACGTTTGAAGGAGGATGAGAGAAATCCTACGAGAGTGGTAGGACCCCTTTTTTGAAAAAGTATGTCGCGGTGCGGCTTTTTCCGAGGACAGCCAGCTTGCAATGGTGTGAGTTGGTAAAAGAGCGTTGAGATGCTTCTTAACGTAGTTGCGACAGTCTATTCTGCTAACGAAACATGAATCTTCGTCAACTGTGTCTTTACTGCTCGAAGACCTACTCCTACATCGGCACTTACATGGCTCACCTCCGTCGCGACCACAAAGAAAGGAGAGTATACGTATCAGCCGAACAACTGCCAGATGATGGTTTTGCGATCGAGCACGATAGTATTCGGCTTCCAATCGTTCATGAGCCACATCACGACGCCTTTTTCCACCCTTCGGACGATGATTCCAGTGATACAGAAGCCGACAGCAAGAATGCGTGTATCGATCCAGAGCAACCTCCAGTTTGGACACGGATTTGTGGTACGCCACACTTGGACAACCGTCTAGCCGGCAAGCGTATTAGTAACGAGTATTTCAATTTCTTCAACGATGAAATTGATCTATGGTCACCGTTTTCTTGCGACGAGGAGTATCGATTAGCCGCACTGGTGCGTCAAGCACAACTTGCGCAGAGCTGCTATCAACGAGCTTTTCAGGAACCCTACGATGGCAACCGTCAGCAACTTGACTTCGTCCCACACTTTATTCAAACGGTCGAACGAAATGTCCTACGCAATGGGCATCGACTCTTGGAAATCCGGGGAAGTGTGTTACAATCATTTGGCCGATTCAAACATCCTTCCCGACGATGATTACACCCATTTCTTTTACCGCAATCCTGTTGAATGCATTGAGTTCCTCATGCAACAGCCTGTGTTCAGGGAACATATGTCGTATGCACCAGCAAAAGAATTCAATGATGCTGAGGGACGTATCTACTCAGAGGTGAAATCAAGTGACTGGTGGTGGAATGAACAGGTACGTTAGTTGAATTTCGTCATAGCTACAATGATTTTGACTGCTTCATTAGCAATGGCGGCCGCTTGGAGCTACGATTGTTCCTTTGTTCGGCAGCTCAGACCAGACACATCTTACAAACTATTCGGGCGACAAGAAGGAATGGCCAGTATATCTGAGTCTCAGGAACATCGACTCGACGATTAGATCAAAGCCTTCAAATATTGCAAGCATCCTTGTTGCCCTTCTGCCCGTTCCTCCGAAATATCACTTTCAAGGACATGGAAGAACAACTGCTGTGAAGGAACAACAAATCCACAATCGAGAGGTTTTAAGGAAGGTCATTGAGCTCACTTTTCGTCCTCTCGATGCGCATTTCAACACTGGAAAGCTTATGCTTTGTGCGGACGGTCGGATGCGGCAATGTTATCCTGTCATCTGTGCATGGACGGCTGACTACATCGGAAACATTCACTTGCATTGAATCAAGCAGCCCCATTACCCTGTGTGCGAAGCACTGAAATCGTCGTTTGGAGAAGGGAATTCATCGTCTTGGCAATTGAGAGACTATCGGCTATACTGCCAAAAAATATTACTCGCGACTAAGGGAGATGAGACAAAGAGCCAGGAAGCAAGACAATATCTGGAAGATCGAGCAGTTGGAACCTCAGAAGGCGTCTTCTGGAATATGAAATGCATCTCTCCGACGACTATTATTGTACCCGATATTCTTCATACCTTCTATCTCGGTATGCTGAAGCATTTCATGGACTGGGTAACGTCCTTCCTCGAACAACATTCCAGGATCGACAAATTCAACCACCTCTGGCCGATGATGCCTCCATATCCTGGCTTCACTCGATTCGACAAGGCATATAGCCTGGTGACGCAATGGAGTGGTAAGGAGATGAAAGCACTTGGGCGTGTGATTGTTCCAGTGTTGGCAGCGACTCTTTTAAACCCTTCGGCGAGCCAAAAGATTCCCTTTACAGAAGCCCTGTTGTGCGTCAAGAACTTAGTGTATTTTCACCTTATGGCACAGTACCGGGACTATACTGAGGCCACGATCGAGTACATGTAGTGTTAGCAACGGTTCCAACCCGCTAGAACGGTTCCGGGTTAGGGTTGGAACCTGAACCGGACCGTGGCAACGGTTTTACCACATGAAAAACCCGGACTGTTGGCATTTGGGCCAGTTTCAACCTCAAAACCTGGTCAGTGCAAGCCGAGATGTTTTGCTCCAATTAAGTATTTGAGTTCTGATCGTATCATGACACGATGAATTCGCACATTGTGCAGTTTTAGCCGCTCTTTCACCTCCCGCTTTCGGATTTGCGATCCGACCAATATTCGTTGAGTCGCTGTTGAAAACGCGCGAATTTCAGCGAAAATCTATGCTTATTTGACAGCCACTCAACAATATCAGTTGGATCTCAATTCGGAAAGAGGGCGGTGAAAGATCGGCTTGAACTGCACAATCTACATATACATCGTGTCATGATACGATCAGAACTCAAATACTGAATTGGAGCCAAAAATGAAGGAACTGCAAAATGGACCCGCGGTCCAGGTCCTGCCCGGCCAAAAAACACAGGGTTTCGGTGTGGTCCGGGTAACAAACCCGCCAAGACATAGTGGTTCAGGTTTTTGGCCGTGTAACGACCCGAACCGAACCGAACCGCCGGCCAAAAACCAGACTGCTGGCAAGTTCCCTGGACCCATTGCTAACACTAAGTACATGGATAATGATCTGGAGGAGTTTCATTGTCACAAGGATGTTTTCATTCGATTCCGCACCAGTAAATCTACAAAGAAGGTCTCGGAAGCCTTGAAAAAGCAGCTTACTTTGGACAAACAGGAAGAACAGGAGAGTGACCCCACTTGGAACAATCATTCTGCGGCTGCAAAGCATCTTCGCGTTGATGAAGATAAAATGCAGATCGAGTCAGAAATTGCACAACATCTTGTCGATGAATCGGATTTCCACTTTGTGAAGATGCATCTCCTGAACCACTTCTCTGACCATATCCGCCAGCTTGCCAACCTCGTAAATGTAAGCTCTGAACTCCCATAAACAGCAATGATGGATCTTAAACAAGCGTACCGACAATCGAATCGTCATGAGGCCGCCTCCCAGATTTTGCCAACGAAAGCCCGAAAGGAGGTGTTTCATTAACGAGAGCTGAATGCAAACGCTGCAAAACAATATCGCGACGATGATATGCCTCTAACCAAAGCGCCTATCAAGCGAATGATGAACAACCCGCAACCAGAAATCAAGACCCTTGATGACTCGGCCGAGTGGTGTGCACTGCCAACAGGGGAGCTACAGAATCACATTGCTTGGTGTTTCAAGAGATTTGCCTACTTCACAGACTACGTCGATCACGATCAGTATTTCAGTCGTCTCAAAGATGCACAATACATTCGGTACAACGCAGTAGCAATTCCGGTGAAGTCTTTTCAATGCAATGAGCAAGCCGTTCATATGGTTTGTTGCACTGGGTCCACAAGGTGGAGAAAGCATATGCCACCAAGAAATGATACAGTGCTTCTTGGGATGGGGACGATTCCGGATAGCCACTTTAAGTCGACTGGGGGACACATTCCCGCACAGTTGAAGTGTCTTTTCGTCGTCGAGGATGCTGAATCGAGCGTTAAAGGGTTTCTTGCCTTGGTTCAGATGTTCGCAACAGGGCCGATACGTCAGACTGCTGGTATGGTGATTGTCGAGGAGAGGCATCAACCTCCGATTCAACCCTTGCACGATGGAAGCTACCGTCGTAAGCCTCTTTTCGGCGTCGGAACCACTTATATCGTCCCTATAAGCGCGATCCAGGGTGCTGTACACCTTCTTCCGCTGACGCCGCAGCCAGATGGCTCGCGGTGGTATTTGAGCAACACGATTGACTTGAATGCTTTTAATTTGTTTTACATGTAGATTATTCGACTCGATGCTAGAAGTAATCGTTGCAGCGATATATAGAACTCTGATGTGTTTCCTCTGAGTGTCTTAATTTTTGTAATGGGAGTTGTGCAAGCTTGTGTATAATCGATGACTCAAGGGATTGAACAGTTAAGAATATTATTGAAATCAATGGAACAGTTCAAAAAACCATCGATACGATTAAAATCTAGATGACCAACGTGAAAGAAACAAGTGCAATAAATTAGCCTGAATGACTAAACACGGTTTCAGATGTCGCGACGACGCGATCACATCATTGAACGCATCGAAGCATGGTGGAAGATTGCAAATAAGTCGCTCGGATGATTTGTGGAGAATTTGGAGAAGAATCGGTGCGTGGGGTCCATTTTCGGAAACCAATTTCACTTTTTGCTGATGATCATGCCAAATGAGCTATGAAGAGACAACAGTGCTTCGGCATTGAAAGAGACAGCCAAACAAGCACGAATGAATAATGTTACCTACCTGCGAAGAAGAGACTGAAATATTATTAAGTTTTCAGTTCTTATTTATTATTATCATTAATGAGTATATTAGTAGTATCAATTAGGATTGTACGGGGTTCCCCCGCCTGATAGTTGAGCACAAGGTTAATAACAAGTATGATGTAATACTTTGAACCTTATCCCTGGTACCCGATCGATTCGAAAAAGAGCATCAGTTATTTGAGGCACTGTTTGTCTGGTGAATGGCAAATATGATTCAGTTTACGGAGATATTGATCTATTATGGACATTATAAAATCTTTCCATCAGACTACTGAATGGTAACGCCGCTGCCGAGACGGGGCAACAAATAGACTATAGTTCTGGCATCTGATATTCCGTTCTTGGATTTCAATTCACAGTCTGAGATTGAGGAGCAATTGTCCGACGAAGAATCAACAGTTGATTCTCCTGTTCATAAACGTATACAGTTAAATACCACTACATCTGGACAAGTGTTCAAAAAGAAACTGACAAGTCGAGAAGCGACAATTCTTGAGCTTGAGCAATGATACGGCAAGCAAAGCAAGATTCAATGGAAGTTCACGAAGACATGCCTTAGAGACGATTATTTGAATATATATTATTGAGGGACATTACGCTTACGATGTAATATTGCCGATAGTATTTGAACGCCAGATTTATCAAGGAATTGTGAAGGAAGATTGTTGGGGTGATACATGTCAATTTGGATTGCACTATCAACGGGTGAGATATCACCACCATGATATCAATTTGTCACCTGGATTCATTATACGATAAAATATTAAATAATCACCGACATTCATTATACAATAATATATTAACTAGTCCCTGAGATTAATTATACAATTATATATTAATTGATCACCGAGATTAATTATACGATTATGTATTACATAATCACCGAGATTAATTGTACGATTATACATTACTATATTAATTAATCACTGAGATTGATTATATGAGCAAACATTACTTTAATCATCGAGATTGATTTACATGTATTATCATTATTGCATTACACCGTGATACGATTCGGTTGCTATCCACTTGATAGCATTGGAGACAAGTATACATACATGTCCCTTATGCATGTACGACATATACAGACTACCAATATATTCTGTCTGGAGATATGCATAAGGATATCGGATAGGAACTACAGTAGAGTGTGATTAAGTACGTACTTACGTATTGGAGTATACTTGAAGTATAGTTAGCTAGGCAGTATTTGCAACAGGTCCGGGTAACCTGCCAGCGGTCCAGATTTGGACCGGAAAAGCGGTTCGGTTCGCTTCCAGAACCGTTCAAAAACCAGACGCGCTGCTGCTTGGCGGTCCAAACCCGGCCCCGTGCCCATCAACTGGTGAGTTTCGCCGGGTTTGGATTGACCCATCAGGTCCAATCTCCGGATTTGCATTTCGGGTTGTTCTATTCATGGTCGCCATCAGATATCCAACTGTTGATCGTACAATATTAGCGATGGTATGTTGATGTTTTTCTAAATAAAATGGCCGCCTTTGTGATCAAAATATATACACCAACGCTCCCTGCCCCATGCTGGAAATGAGCATCAACAGAGCGTCAACGATTTTAGGTCTTGCATCCTGGGTAATCAGAGCGGGCATTGGTTGCAGATAGTCATGACTGAGGTATTCGCCTCCTTTAGAGGCAAAAGCGGAAGCGACACGCAGCCTGCCCCATCATGAAAGTGAGCGTCAAATGAGCGTCACCGATTCCAGGTCTCGCATCTTGGGTAATATACGCAGCTCATGATTGCAAACCTCTATTAAGGAGGAATTGGCAGCCTCTCTAGGCAGGTAGGCAAGCGACATTCCTGCGACAGCCTCCCGGACAGTAACAAGTAATTTCATTTACAATAATGAAACGTAGAGTTCATGACCGTTTCAACCTAGAAAAACTGTCAGAACATCATATATACACAATGACAGATGAATCGTGCTTTGATTACCAATGATGAAAGGCCCAAGATCGTTGACACTTGATTGATGCCTGTTCTCATAAAGGGGCACGGAGCGTGTTGCCATCATATTTCCCTATAAAGGCGGCCAATACGTTGATTATAGATATGAACAACCATATCGCTTTTGACCTACCCAACTTACAAGACCAAATATCTTTGCGGCTCCGTTCACTCTCAATTTCAGAATGAGGCATGGAGCGTGATGCTCGCTCTATTGCCTTTATACCTAGCCAATGCCGCATTCATGAATGGTCTCAGCCGATAGCCAAGCAGACTACCAATGATGCAACACCAAAAATCGTTGACAGTCCATTGAACCTCATTTTGCCATGCGCGTATCCACAATATGTTATCATTAATTTTGGTGTAATATATCATTAATGGTATTTTGGCAGCCTTTGTACCATCTTCATACACTTTCTCCTTCATCAAAACATTGTTCTTTAATAATACATATAAATATATCCTTTAAAATATACTTTAAAGTGTCCGCTGATTGGAGAAAATTATGCATCCAAAAATCCCGTTTCATTCGATCAATGCTCATCTTCACTGTCAAGTTCGCTCAATTGGCTACTGTCATCTGCAAAATGGATGTCAGCTGCATTACCACGCCGCAGATAGTGTACTAACCAGTGGGTGTTTCTTCAACAGTCAGCAAATCGGGATCAAAATCTTTATCATGCTTGGGATCCTTGGCATATGCATCAAGTTTGACACATTGTGCACTGGGAAGAGGGGTATGAATATACACATATCTGGGTGGCACACCTTCGATTGTGGATAGATGAGCTGCCTCATTGTTACTGGGTGGAACAAGTCGCGTTTCGGGTGGATGTGGCGTAGGTTCTGGTGTCGGCTGTCTGAGTCGCTCTGGGGGATGTGCACCTGTGCCTTTGCATCTTCAGCGTGTCTGCGGATTCTGTGCTGTGCCATTGTGGCAAGGAAGGCAGCCGTCCGTCAGATTGTTCCAAAGCATGGGCTGGTGGCTTTCCATCGCAGCGGTCACAGTTTCATGCCCAGGAAACTGAACTCTCCGCTTCTACTCTTCTCGGACTTCGGCCCAAGGTCTCTTGATTAGGAATTGTGTTTCATCCATTGTGGCGCGCAAAAACCCCCCTTTGACCATTGTAGCCATATTCAAAGCCAGGCGCATGTCAGACTGTTCTAGCTGTACCCGACCTCCTTGCCTTGCCATAGTTGCAGACATGTTCAAAACCTACAAGAAATTAGTTGCTGCATCAACATATTGGATTCGGCCATTACTTCAACCATATACCCTTCCGTCGCATCATCTACTGTGGCTAAAGCCTGTTTGGTCCTCTCTCAGTGATCCTTATCACTATATCTGTCCGTGCAAATCCCAGAGCTGACAACCTCATGACATTCGGTTTGGTGGACTGTGCGGATAAATGCCTTGGTCGACCATGGCGGTTTGCCAATTCGGGCGGCTATGAATTGGTCACATAGCTCTCTACGTACCCCAGCTGTATGTTATATCATTAACTGACGGCCGTGTACCTTGATATGACAACACTTACATCTGATCGCATGCTGCTTATTATTCTTGCCGAGTCTCATTTTAAGGACAATTTTTCGGTGTGCATCCAGGGTCATGTTTGTGGTGGCCGCATTTGCAGTGTCCCAGTGAAGTAGGTGGGGTCTGCATTGTAGTTGGGTCTCAGTGGTTGGCGTATTGGAAGAAGCACCTGTCGTTCTGCTCAAATCAGTTCCACCCTCACCATGCTGAGGTGATTATGGAGCCATGATTTGTTGCTGTGGAAGTGAAGAGATGACAATGACGAAACGAAGTGGGAAGTCTTGAGGAAGGAGCAAACCAAAACAAGTGGGAAGTCCTGAGGAATATATAGTCAGCTTTAAGTCAAAATGGCATGCAAAACAGCCAACATGGTTGTTCTACACAAGATTACTCCTGTTGCGCATAGCTGCTTGTTGCACGGATTGCCAACTGGCCTGCGATTTGCACCAAGTCACTCTGATGTTGTGTGTGTGGTTCCAGGGATCAATCACAGTGAACGACCATCGAAATCTCATGATTGTGTGATAAAAATGGTACATTCCTCGTCAGAAAGGACGTCTGGTGATTTTGGTCTCAAGAAATCCCTGGGATCTTACATGATACAGATGCTAAACATCATGTCATGATGTACGGTAAGCATTGCTATTTCTAATGTAGTGACAGTCAAAATGCAGATTTTGCTTTGTTCAAGTCGATTAAAACTACAAACCTCAACATAGAAGACGCAGCTTGCCTCTATGTGGTCAATATCTTGGAACATCCAACATCTCGTTTATCAACGAAGTCAACACGAAATACAATGGTCAATGGTCCGAAAGAGAATCTTTCGCCACTACCAGCGGGCAAATACGGCAAATATACAAAGCACTCCACACGACCACGTCATCAAGTGGATCAGGGCAAAAGCGGCTTCGAACCAGAACAGGTCCGAGCCCTTGGAGTGTTGTGTAGCTTGCGATCTGAAACGAAGCTGGGGATGGGGAAATGACGAGAAACGCACTTTTTAAGCAACGAAGAGAAGCAGAAATGGATTGAGGATGATGTGGAAAGAGAGACCGCTGTGGCAAGATAGTGAGTTGAAGACGCAGAGACAGCATTCACACAGGAGCAGGATGATATGAGAAATGCTGAAAAGGCGGGATTCACAGCCACCAAGCCTGAAACAACATCTGAGGAGATGTTGAACGCCATCAGAGATGGTCTGAGCGATCTTGCAAGTTCCAACGATGGGGAGGATGGTGAAGATGCGGATGATGATGAAGAAGATCCTTCAGGGGGCAAGTTTAGCAAAGATGACGAACACGGGTGGGTGATGGGCACAATCTCGAACATGGTACCATATCGCATGGAGTGTTTTCGGCAGAAGCAGATGCAGCGTGACGATTCAACACAACCAGGCTGAGGAGATGCGGCCTACTGATTCCGTGAGAGGGATAAGAAGTACGGGATGACTGAATGGAAGGTTCTGGCTGTCGTTCGAACTCAAATGGCAGATGATGCAGCATCATCTGTGCTGACAATCTTTGGTGAGCCTATAGAGACTCTTGATAGCGTCCCTGAAGAATTGCAAATGCCACAAGAGACTTCTCGACCAGGGAGTAGTCGTATGAGGCTAGGTTCGCGGAAACCGCAGATGCATGAACTCATTCCTTCCTTCCCACCTGCTTCTGTGCCCGATTGGACACAGATTCAGCAATCGAACCATCTTGAATCTGAAAGCTTTAACCACTGCATATCGTGTCCCAAGCTAATTACCATATAGATCTCGGATTCTGACCAGAACCTGGTGATGGCTTCTGCGTCGCCGGATGAAGGAATTGGCGAATTGGCATTTGTGACGATGTATCATTTTGAAGTGGAATGCCTGTACCTATTTCGCTACGTGTCAGCTTTTACTTGATTTCAGTCACCAAATTCTGAGACATGATAATTCATCTATGCATGTGCAAGGGTCGGATAGGCCATGTCAATGTTCAAGCCATCACATCTCGTCGACTGACAACCAATGAACGTGATATCGTCCTGCCCATTACTCTTTAGTGAGACAATTTAAACTAAATTACAGACAGAACTCATTAACAAAATATAAGTCAGTGATGTCATTCGAGTCATAGATGCAGCGGTCAAAGCGCAATACAAAGCTGAATGATTGACCACCGTTATGCTGCATACAATCATAGACCCAGCTGCATGACCCGCTGAACAGACCTGGTGGACGTGGTCGAGATGTTGAAAATTGCTTATGGTAGGTCATGGAAATGATGGAGAATGAGCTGGATGAGGAAAGGTGAGAAAGTTGGGCTAAATATATCAAAACTAGTGTGAGGATTTATATGCGGTTAATTGCCGGCTGAAAGCGCTGGAACGTGATAGGCAAACGTCATTTATCACTCAGATAATGAGTCTAGTGGTTGATCAGAAGATGAGAGGCTTGGAATCATTTGGATGCCAATGTTTATACATAAAAACGATTTATTGGCTGCCAATAACGACCATATGCATTTGTATATACAATTGTTGAGCATCCACTGACTGTTGGTATGTCATTAAGTTGAGCGTCAACGGAGTGTCAATGATTTTTAGTGTTACATTTTTGGCAAACAAATGGCTTCATAGTCACATCCTTCCAAAGTGATTGTATTGGCTGTTTTGATAGGCAAAATAGACAGTGACAAGCTCGTTGACCAATCCTGGAAATGAGCATCAATGATGCGTCAACCATTTTTGGTCTTGTGAGTCTGCCAATCAAACAGACGACATGGTCGCTGTAACACATAATCAAAGCATTGGCCACCTTGAAGGCTCAAAATTCTGGCATCGACATCGCTACTATCTTTAAAAAATGAGCGTCAACGGAGCGTCAACACTTTTTGTTCTTGCATCTTGGATAATCAAACAGCTGTGCAATGATATTAAGCTATAATCGAAGTTTTGGCCGCCTTTATGGGGAAAAATGGCACCGACTATATCACTACCACCTCCTAAAAACGAGTGGCAACAGAGCGTCAACAATTTTTGGTCTTGCATCATGGACACTCAGAGCGCTGTGCATTGACATTAACCCATACTCAATGTATCGGCCGCCATTATGGGCAAAAATGCTAGGAACGATATCACTACTACCTCCTGAAAATTTGACTCAACGCAGCGTCAACAATTTCTGGTCTTGCATCTTGAACAATCTAAGGGCTACGGAGAGGCCTTAACCCATAATCAACTCATTGGCTGCCTTCAAGGGCTAAAATCCTAGTGACGATGGCGCTACCACCTCCTAAAGATGAACGTCAATGGAGCGTCAACAATTCTTGGTCTTTCATCTTTGACAATCTGAGGGCTACGGAAAGGAGTTAACCTATAATCAACTCATTGGCTGCTTATATGGGCAAAAATACTAGTGACGATGTCGCTGCCACCTCCCAAAAATGAGCATCAACGGAGCATCAACAATTTTTGGTCTCGCATGATGCACACTCCAAGCGCTGTGCATCACCGTTGACCCATAATCAATGCATTGGCAGGCTCTATGGTCCAAAATGCTAGTGACGATAGCGCTACCACCTCCTAAAAATGAGCGTCAATGGAGGGTCCACGATTTTTGGTCGTGCATCTTGAATAATCCAAGGGCTATGGAACGATGTTATCCCATAATCAACTTCACAGTTGCCTTTACAGGCAAAACTGCTATTGACGGTATCGCATCCGCCTCCTACAATTGAGCCCCCACCGAGGGTCAACGATTTTTCTGGGGGCTCAGTAAGCTCCACAGCAATGAACTGTTTTGCATTGTTACAGAATTGAGTCTTACGCGGTCAGTCTTTTCAATATGTCCTTGAATTCAACTTCACAAATATGCATGCAATGTCTCACAGATCCGATTTTTTTGCTTGTAGCTGTAGAGTCAATTTTCAAGAACCTGCAGTCTGTTTGACTATATCATTACCTTCGGCAGTCGTTTGAGTCGGATTACCCAGATTTCTAATTCCTAAGGCCATGTCTGATTCAAAATCTACAATCACCTCATTGCTCGAGGTTATGATCTCTTCCAAAGATGAACATGACTCTATTCGGGATTTGAGCAACCTTACATTACAAACCATGTTTGACGCTTGGTGGGGTTCAATGAATGTAGACTCAAAAATTCTGATTGCGTGGAATACTTCTAGACATGCGCCTTCGTGGCGATTCTATTTACACTGCGTAATTGAGGAGACCGGTAGCCCTGGTATAATATGTACAATTTGTCCTCAAGTTTTTCGCCATCCATCAGAACATGTGACCAGATCAATGGGGAAACACTTGCTGGCAAACAGTCACATCGCAAAGTGAAACAAATTGACTGAGCCAGAGCTTACAAAATTGACTAGTTCGACGGTTGATGAAACAGCTTTGGCCATCCTGAAGAGGCAAAGGAGTCGAGGAATCACAATAGTAGGTTCGCAGAAGAAGATCATATTCGACATCCAGGTTGATCGATATTGACTGAAATGACGGACAAGACGTTCTAAACTGGCAGCTAAGGACTTTGAATGCTCCGAATTTCACCAAGACACATGGAATTGCTACCTCATGTTAGGATTTGTTTTGGCTCATATTCCATCGAACGCTATATCAAATCTGGAGCTATGACAGTCATATAAGGCATTACGCGATAACCTTGAGCTGCCGTCCGCTACAACACATAGCAACATTTGCCAGAGGGAATATGCACTGACCATCGATGCAATTAAGAAACAACTGCCGTCACACAATCATGTTAGTTTAGCTTTGTAGAGAAGGACATCCCTGATCAACCCAGCCATAACGTCAGTCATTGCTCACTATATTGATCGAATTTGTGCATTGCGCGAAGTTCACCTTGCTTTCGATGAGGTTGATCGCCTGTTCATTTCCCATTTCGAAAGGGAGTTAAGGATGTTAGGTCAAGAGCCAACATACCGGAGCAAGGCTAGCCGTACATTTGAAAGACATGCTCGATCGTTTTGAGCTTACTGCCGGCCGTTTGCTTGATAATACAACTGATAATCCTTTCTCAAGATATTTGCTGACACGCGAGCTGCAATCAACATTTGAGGCCTCTGCAATCTAGAGGCCTGCTTTGAGGAACCACATACCATGAATGGCGCACGTCATACAGCTGGCTTTGGGTTCATTCATGCGCAGTCTCGGTGTAAAAGGCCGCACCAACTCTTGGGAGGCCCATGAGCGTGATCAGCAATTTGGAGAGAATGAGAGCATAGACATTGGGAAGAGTCAAAGACTTCGAAAAGAGGGCAACGCTAGAATCAATACGGTGTCGGCCATGAAACCTTGTTCAGCAAAGATAATTGAGAAAGTACGAAGTTGATCATGTTTTGGAAGTCCTGAAATTGGCCATCATATAGCAGAGAATGCTTGCAGCATCGATTACGCTGACACCTGGTTGTCGAAAGGGGTTCATTGACTCTCAAACAGCCAAGGTCCGAATTGTGGTACTACCGATTATAGATGTGAAGATACATTGGAACTCAACACTGGAGTTGCTTGAGCGCGAGTACCGATCATGGGAATTCACACGCGAGACACTCCATAATCAAAAATACACTGATTACCGGCCACTTTTCACCACTCAAAATGAGTTGACCATTGTGAAGTATGTCATGGAAGTATTGAGGCCATTTCGATATTGGACCCTGTGGATGTCAAAGAGGTATACAGTCACATTGCATCATGTTACCACAGTGTACAACAACATGTTCCATCACATGGATGGCGTGATGCGAGCTTTGCCTAAGAAGAAGACTCCTTGGAAGGAAGACTTGTTCTTCGCTGTGAAGGTAGCTCGACAGAATCTGTGCAAATCCTACACTGAAGTGACTCCAACGAGGGGCATGCTGGTCATTTCTGCACATATCCTCGATCTTTTTCGGAAGTTGCGATCGTTTAGAAAGTTGGACAAGGGAATGGATATCAATCCAGAAGACGAGACATCCTATGCTGCTCAATACCAAGAGGCCTTTCTGAAGTATGTGGAGAATGATGACTGTGCCAAACATGGAGATGTGCCGGTCGATAAGCACCAAAGCTCACCGAGCAGCAATCCCATCCCCTCTGCAACGGTGTCAGGATCCTGTCAATCATCCTTTGATGCATATGATTAGTCAAGCGATGATGAAGAAGACTTAACGCCAAACAATGTGCCTGAGACGACACCAGGATGCAGCGATCATGCAGTACATTCATTGACTGCAGCTAGGCTCTCTGTGAATTCGCCGCCTGAAGCAACAACAAACTGGGGGCAAATTGATCCAAATGTCAATGATTACCACTCTGACCCAATGGAGATTCGCAGTACATTTTGGTTACCGGACATAACTGACTGGTGGTGTCAACAAGCGGAAACACACTCAAAGTATGCCAATTGTTCCAATGTGGCGCGCAACATATTCTCAATCATACTACATCGTGTCGGATTGGAGGCCAGTCTTTCCCTTGGCCGAGCTGTTAGAGGCTGGAGGCAGTCACAAACCACAGGTGACACGCTCCCCGAAAACATCGTTGTATGGCAATTTGCTCCAGCCAATGATGGGGTTTGGGCAGGCGCTGACCCAGAATTGGATTCAACGAACACAGAAAATGTCTTCGAAATGATGAAAGAGGCGGACAAAGGCAAGTGCACAGGATGGCCAAGGTTCCCGACTCTTTGGAGATGTGGCAGGGCAGCCAAAACCTACATGCTACCCAGAAGGAATCTCGCGCTCAAAAGAAGGAGATGACCGCTGTGGGATCCATATCGGACACGGAACAGATCGTCAAAGCATTGTGGTCACTCTTTCCACATGATGGTGCAGCTGCATTCAAATTGTCAAAAAGATCTCCTTTGCCACCACCTTTGTCTGCAAAGGACCTCCCTGGAGGACGAACTCAAGTATTGAATGGCCACCAAATCTGAAGAATCAACCGTCATCCACTCGAAAGTGATGAGGATAGCGCACCTGACAGCATTTCGGACACTGAAGATTGGCCCCACTAGAATGGGGACTTAGATAATCCAAACGACAACGAACACGATTGCGCGGCGGAGGTTGAATCCGATATAGAGCAAGACAATCTCATCGAGGATCCGAAATGCCCAGTGCAGTGGGACGTGAGCACTCCGCCAAATGTTCCCAGATTGATTCGGCCTACACGGAAATCCAAGAGACAGGCTGACAAGGTGTTGATGAAGGTCAATGCAATCGAAATACAGATTGATAAGGGGGTCAAAAAAATGTAGGACAGAATGTGTCAATGATTCACCAGCTTCTTCATGTATCTGGACCGAGAGTGTTAGTTAGAGATATAGAATGGGTGCACGGTGAGCAGGAGGTTGTGAATACCGTTTGATAAACAGATGTATAGCAGGCGCAATGAACCTTTTGACAAGATACATAAATTTTGGTCGTGTGAAAGCGAACAGTGCAAGAATGTTACTGTGCTCAGCTTTGCCACAGGGCCAAATCTCAATCTGTGAGAAAGACTACCAAAAAGTTCGAAACATGAAGAAAACTATTATCGATGGCAGCAGATGTTGAATGAACAATACATCACAATGAGCGTCAACGGAGCGTCAACAATTTGTGGTTTTGTAAGTACGGTAATTACATAGTGAAATGGTCGCTGTTATGCACAACCGATGTGTTGGCTGCTTTCATAGGCAAAAGAGACAGCAACACGGTCATCGCCCAATTCAGAGGATGAGCGGCAACGCAGCGTCAACGATTTGTGGTTTTGTGAGTACGGTAATTACACCGTGTTTTGGTCACCGTTATACGTAAGCGATGTATTGGCTGCTTTTAGAGGCCAAAAAGACAGCAACACTGTCAGCACCCCATTCACAGAATGAGTGTCAACGGAGCATCAATGATTTGGGGTTTTGTAAGTACCCTAGTTACACAGTGATTTTGTCGCTGTTATTCATAACTGATGTATTGCCATCTTTTATAGGCAAATGAGACAGCAACACCGTCACCATCCCATTCTGAGAATGAGTGTCAACGTAGCGTCAATGATTTGTGGTTTTGTAAGTACGGTAATTACCCAGTGATTTGGTTGCTGTTATGCATAACCGATGTATTGGCAGCTTTTATAGGCAAAAAAGACCGTAACACCATCACCACCCCTTTCTGAGAATGAGCATCAACAGAGTGTCAAAGAATTTTACCTTCGCATTCGGGATAATTTATATTCCGATTGGTTGCACTTATCCATGTATCAGATATTGGCTGCCTTTACTCGGAAAAATACCAGTGACATGCTTCCTGCCGCATTCTGAGAGTGTGTGTCAACAGAGCGTCAACGATTTTTAGCTTCGCATCTTGGGTAATTTCTGTTCCAATTGGTTACAGACATCCATTCATCAAATATTGGCAGCCTTTACTGGCAAAAACAACAGCGACTTGCTCCCTGCCGCATCCTGAAAATGAGCGCCAACAGAGCGTCAACAGTTTTAGTTATTGCATATTTGGTAATCAAGGTGTCATGCTGATCTTCGCGTTCATAATGGAATTATTGACTGCCCTTATAAGCAAAAATACAATTTATCGAGGGTAAAACACTGATTCCAAATTAATCGATATTGGAAGCTGCAAAGCATCCAAAGACATATTCTTGCTTGCTGAAAATGCGATTTTGATAAGATACTATTAACATTCTCCAAAAACAAGTGGCTTGATTGAATCTATGGATGGACCCGCTGGGCGACCCGCTGACAACCCGCTCAATTCAGACCGGTTGGGAGTTCATGATGGAACCGTACCCGAGTTGACGGTTCAGGGTTATTGACAACCCAGACTGCCACTTTGACAACTGTTCAGTTTGGACCCGGACCCGGACCCGAAGCGACGGTCCGGAACAGTTGCTAACACAATACCTAGGCCATACCAAACCCGTAACACTATGTGAGAAAGCACAAATTAAAATGGTGACAAAATTTAGTACTGAAAGGTTAGTCAGTGATGTCATATGAGTCATAGAAGAAGCGGTCAGTGCTTGATACAAATCTGTCAGAATGACAACTCCCACGCAGCATTGATCCATGTTTTCAACTGCATAACACTCCGCACAGACGTGGTTCCCATGGTTTAGATTTTTAAAACTGCCTATGGTACATCACGGAAATCGAGGAGAAGGAGCTGGATGAAGCAATGTGAGGAAGTCGGGCTATATTGATCAAAAACTAGTGGATAGAACTACGCACCATAAACTGCCAGCCGAAAGCAAAGGAATGTGATAGGGCAATGTTATCCATCACTCAGATAATGTGGATAGTAGTTGATCAGAAATTGAGAGGCCACAAAGCTTCTAGATGCAAATGATAATACAGAGAAACGCTATATTGGCTATCAATTATCACTGTACAATTCATAGCATACAATTACTGAGAGTGGGATGACTGTTTGGATGTGTTTAAGGTGAGCGTCAATGGAGCTTCAACAATTATTAGTCTTTCACATTCGGCAATCAGAGGGCTGCATTGTCACATCCTTCCAAAGCAAATGTATTGGTCGGTGTTATGGCTAAATAGGCATCCAACACACCTGTTGCCTGATCGTAAAAATGAGCCTCAATGGAGTGTCAATGATTTTTGGCGTTGCATCTTGGATAACCTGAGGGCTGTGTGACCACAGTAATCCATAATTGAACTATCAGCTGCCTTTCTAGGCAAAAATGTTTACAACGACATCGCTACTATGTCCTAAACATGATCATCAACAGAGCATCAACGATGTGTAGCGTTACACATTTGGCAATAACTGGGCTGCATTAACACCCTTCGAAAGTGAATTTATTGCTCGGCGTTATTGCTCAGAAGGCAAGCAATACACTTGTTGCCGCATCCTTAAAATGAGCGTCAATGGAGCATCAACAATTGTTGGCTTTGCATCTTGAATAGTCCACGGGCTGTGAGACCACAGTAATCCATACTTGACCTATCGGCCTGCTTTCTAGGCAATACTGTCTGCGCCGACATCGCTACTATGCCCTCAAAAAAAGCATCTACAGAGCATGAACGATTTGTAGCCTTACACATTCGGCAATTGAAGGGCTCTATTGACATGTCGTTCCAAAGTAAATGTATTGGTCGGCATTATTGCCAGTGTCAGCAACCGTTCTGGGGACAGGTTAAAACCAGAACCGATCCTTTGCAATGCGTCTTACCACACAAAACACACGGACCATTGCTGGTAGGCTGTTTTCCACTGGAACACCTGGCCCTTGCAAGCTTGGCATTTTCCCGCCAATTAAGTATTTGAGTTCTGATTATATCGCGACATGATCTATACTTGAATGATGAAGTTTTAGGAGCTCATTCAGCTGCCGGTCTGCGATTTTGAATCTCAGCAATATTCATCATGTATAGTGTTGGCAATAGTTCCAAACTGCTGGAACAGTTCCGGGTTTGGGTTGGAACCGGAACCAAACCATTGCAACAGGTCTTACTCTACAAAAACCGGGACCATTACCTTTGGGCCGGTTTCCACCGGAAAACCCGGCCATTGCAAGCCGGGCATTCTCCTTCCAAGTAAGTAATTGAGTTCTCATCATAATGTGTCATGATCTATACATGAATGATGCAGTTTTAGGAGCTCTTTCACCGGCTGGTCTGCGATTTTCAATCTTGGCAATATTCATTGTGTAGCTGTTGAAAACCCGCAATTTCGGAGTGATTTTGAGTGTTATTTCATACCAACTCAACGAATATTGATCCAATTGCAAATTGGACACCAGGGGTTGAGAGACATTCTACAACTGCATCGTGTACATATAGACCATGTCATGATACGGTGAGAACTTGGAACCAGCAATGGAGCCAAACATTGTATGGACTGAGAAACGGATCTGCTGCCTGCTTCCAACCCAGCCATACAGCCACAGGTTTATGTCAGGTCCGGGTGACAACCCAGCGCTATTCACCCGGTTTGGCTCCCATCGCGGCGCTTAACCCAGACCGGGGCCCCGGTTCCGGTTCCAACCCAGACCAAAGCTGGGTAACCCGGAACCGTTGCTAACACTAGTTGTGTAGCTGTTGAAAACCAGCAATTTTGGGGTGATTTCGGTGTTATTTCATAGCCACTCAACGAATATTGATTGGAGTGCAAATGGGCGACCAGGGGGTGAAGGAGCTCCTCCAACTGCATCTTTTACCTATAGACCATGTGACGATAGGTTGAGAACTCGGAAACTTAATTGCAGACAAAAGTGTGGTACTCCGGGAAAAATGACCTTACGCGATGCGTAACTCATAGAGAAGCTGTTTTTGGGCCGGTAATTCATAGCATATTTGACGCGTGGCACTATGAGGTCCTATGGACCTGCAAATTGACTAGATTACTATGATACGCATGCGATTATAATTTATGGGCGCTTGATACTATACATCATGCTGCATTCAATAAAACTGCCAAATGCACTTCATTGCACGCTCCCAAGTACGCTCTGAAGTACACTCCTGATTGCACTCGATTGGACACTCCCAGCCTGCTTGACTTACGCTCCCAACTACGCTCTCAAGACGCTCCCAAGTACACTACGAGTACGCTACCTAGTACACCTCCGAGTTCGTTCTCAAGTACACTCCCGGGCATGCTCCCAAGGACCCTCCCACTTGCACTCGATGGTACACAGCCAGCCTGCTTGACTGTACACTCCCACACCAGCGCACAAGATGCTCTCAACATCAGCAAAATGTAAATCGGTCTGGAAGCCACACGCAAACCTCCCAGACACTCCGGTCGACCTCACCAGTGCTCCTAAGTACTTCCAGATGCTCCCAGGCCCCCCTGGAGCTAAGCAAAGTGCTCTCAGACTCTGCAAGAGCATTCTCAGGTGCTCCTGAAAGCACCTGCAGTTATGGAGGTGCATTCAGAATGCTACGAGATTTGACTTATAGAATAGTCAAATTTTGGAGTAGCTGAGACCTCTGCGCAGGTCTGCGGGAGACTTTGAGAGCAGCTGAGACCTCTGCGCAGTTCTGCAGGAGACTTGGTGCCGTATTCTCACAGTGCCGGCTCTTGAACCCTGTGACTGCTGGGCGATCAAAGCGGGGTAACCCGGAATTTGCCACGGTTTAGATTTCCTGTAACAACGTTCTTCCTTCAACGCCCATCCCCCGCAGCTACTATGTCGACGACACCCAATGTTGACCCACGCAGCATGAGCAGAGATCAGCTGATGTGTTTTATGCGATCGAACTACTCTAGCAGCCTAGACGAAGATGATTTCTCGATTCTAGAGAAGCTCAAACTCAACGGCGAAACTCTCCTTGATGGCCAAATTACGAGTGCGGAGTTGATGTCGGCAGGACTAGCAATGGGACCTGCGAAATACTTCACTCTGAAGATCCAGGAACTCAGGAGCAGTGTTCTCAGCCGTCCCGTCCGAGTTAGGACGGGGACGGACGGAAAGGACGGCCGTCAACTGGTTTTTCACCGTCCCCGGTCGTCAACGGTCGACATCCATGGATCTTTCGCAAAGTACATAATAATATTCATATAAAACTCATTACAATTACCCTGACTGAAGCAAGATCCTTCAGCATCTGCTCCATCCGCACAATGTCTGACCCCGTTGCTCCAAAGATCAAGCCCTGTTGAATTCATGATTTTAGGCATTCAGATGCCTCAATGATATCATCCCCCAAGCGGTTCTTACGTTATTGATCAGCAACTTTGCACTACTGAATACACGTTCTGGTTCATCTGATATGGCAGGCTCGCCCTCAAAAATATTAGCACAATAGATCTATGAACTAAGCCTAGATTCATCGATTTATAACACTTACCGCGCGCTCTCAAGCCTCAATTGCTAATCATCTAAATATATCCTCTAACTGCCCAATAACGGCCGGGGATGGCGGATGACCGCCGATGACGGTGTTTTCACCGTCCCCGGCAGACAACGGGCATCCTGCCGTCATTTATCTGCTAGGACGGGACGGACGGATTTAGTGCCGTCCCGTCCATCCTGGCGAGATCTCAGACGACACTACCGTCCCCGGACGTCGGACGGGACGGTTGAGAACACTGCTCAGGAGTCACAAGCTTAAACGTATTTCGCTTTTGAAGGGCAACAAAACGTGTATAACTAAGTTTGGTTAACAGGAACTTCCGACGAAGCCAATCTTGCTCAACCCGGTCCATTCTCATCGAAAGTGCACAACCACAGTACCATTCAGATTGATAAAGGCGAGTTTGGGTATACTCAATTTCCACAAAGCCGAGGCTGACAGGTGTCAGGGTACGGCGTTCTTTGGCGCAGGATCCATCACACCCCGGATGGAAATGACAAGGATTACAGCAACCCACTGTCTATGCCGATCCAGCAAATTTGTTAAAATTGCCATTTTCGAATAACTACGAAGAACACCCTTATGACCGCTTCAAGCTTGACACCAACCAGTGTTTTGACTACATGGGGAGAAGGAAGTTCCTTGATATATACCAAGCAGTGGTCAGTATGGAGTTGTATAAAAAAAACCGAACGTACTCCCTTCAAGGAATTCTGGGGTATGGAAAGTCATTCATGATGGCTGCACTCACGATTCTATTAATGCGGATGGGAAAGCTGGTTGTTTACATCCCACACTGCCGTATAATGGCGAAAGATTTGCAGGGGTATATTCGGTCGGCTTTTCTACTCACATATGCCGATAAGTACGACATTCAGCAGCGAATTGCATCGCATTTATCTCTCAACGATATTTACGAGTTATGCAATGATATCCGAGGTGAGGGTGAGGTGCTCTATTTCTTGGTTGACCAGCTCAATGCGTTGGATACAAATCCGGAAACGGTGACTAGTCTAAACCTTCAAAAGAGAATTGATGCGTTGGACTTCATTCAGCAGATCCAAGGACGGCACTATTATGTCTGGAGCGCAAGTGGCAATTACGAATATGCGGAGCATGACATGTACCGTCAAATTGGGGAAGAGCGGATAATCTTGACCCCGGGGTTTTCACAAGTAATTGTCCCACCTAACTAGGAATGCATCGTCTTACTAACTGTTGCTACAATAGGATGAGATGGATCGTTGGTGGCTGCACTTTAAAGACTGAATACCAGTCGCATTGCGAGATGAGGACCGGAAGGCGCTTGAGGCCTACACTGGACGTATCTCTATTCTTTTGGGAGCACTTTTAGACCTGGATCTGGGCTTCGCCAAGTCTGCGGTATCATCCCATGAATCAGTGGATGCCAGATATAAGCGAGGGGCAGCCAGGATGTTCGACCTTTTCTTCACTTCTACTGAGGTCACAAACCTGATCAACAACGTCCTGTCGTTCGCCAGATATCAGCAGAAGATGGGCCCGACAGATCCATCGAATTGGACATGGTCAGTTTTCTCTTTCACAGTGAAATAGAAACGGCTAGTAATGCTTGAAGGTACATGGAATCCTCCTATGGCTGCCTTACAAACTCTACCGTGGTCATCGGTGCCGTAGGTATAATTGATAGCCGCTACTTTTACGAAACGCAAGGAACGGGGCAAGTGACCTCATTGATTGGGCAAAAGGCACTGGCAAGCTTCTTGAGATTGGCATTTACCCATACAGATTTCCTTACCCCACAGTGGTACCACAGTGTCGTGCAAGCAGGAGATAATCCATCTGTCCTTGGGTTTTTTATTGAGCAGATGTTGTTTAGTTGGGTGTCCTGTCATGAATGTACCTGTACTTTAGAATATAAGCTTCTAGCAATCAGTATTTCAACAGGTGATGTTACGAATGTAAAGCTGATGAAGTCTATTCTACTAACTAAGGAGAAGCTCTGTCTTTATATACATGAGAGCCTGGAACACCATGGAAGTCCATGGAAGCTCACGATTGCAAATACCAGTGGTGGCGAGTGAAGACTCGTGGATGAGTCTACGACTATGAGTCCGTAGCCTGTGAGTCGATATGACGATCTCAGTACAGGTGACTTCCTTACAGATCATATAGTAATAGGTGATGTTCTCATGATGCAAGTGATGACTCGTGACCGAGTGATAACTTCCGACATTCCCCAACCACATCAATCGCACATCTACAGTATTGTAACTTACACACATGACAATGTAGCGATGGGAGAGTCTGCCCGATGATATGCTAGGCCGAATTAATGCAAAAAGCGTGGTTAATCAGGAACCTCAAACCTACCGTCACCTCCAGTCGGGCCCTGGTCTTGAAATATCATGTCGTGATTGGACGACTACATCGAGCCTTGAATGACAAGCAGGCAGCCGGACTATTTCCATCCCTGTGAGCACCTACGGAAAGTGATAGAGCGGTTGTAACAATGGCATCACAAATTAGGTTCACATAAGTAGCTAAACGGTGAACTTTTCACCCGTTTCGATTACATTCTGAAAACCCGAGGGCTAGAATCTAATGCTGGGTTACAAGCTTAGGTGGTAAACACCATATACACATTCCGTACTGAAATTTAGTAGGCGATAGATATAGAGTTTCGATGCATTTTACTTGCAGCCGCAGTTGACATTAGCTGCTACAGAGGCTGTTAAAGACCTGTCCTGGCTTCCGTGTTCCATACGCTCCAAAACGGGTCGGCAGATCACCTAGGGGTGGCAAAGCCGCCATCAGATAATATAAATTGACCTCTTACTCTCCCCATAACTCTCCTCGCTCTCAAACCTGCTCTATCGATAATGCACCATACGACTCTTATTCATTCGGCAAGTCCAAACAAAGTCCAATTAGATAGTGAGATGTATGAAATGTATTAACCCTTTATTCTCCCCGGAAACTCTCACTCTCAATTCCCCATTATCGATATTACACCACACGACCCATGTCCCGTCACATCCCTCTCTAACCCCCCCAGACTCACAAGGGCGGTCCAAGTCGGCAGTCCTTTAGGACATGTCTCAGTCGCACCTGTCCAGTCTAATGCAACCAGTCTGTAACAAGTATTGCCGTCAAAGTACGCCCAGCCATTACACTGACTCTCGTCCCAGCAGCGACGACAACACTCGGTTTCACCGACACCATCGCTGTTCCTCTCGTAGAGCGACAAGGACGTGCCGAAAACACCAGCGCCCACGACACGGCGCTGGGTATTGGATGGGTTGTCGCAGGGGTGCGGAACGGTGGAGGTCTCGATGGCGGTGACTGTCGAGGTAGATAGATATGTGGTTGTTGTGGTTTTGGTCATGCGCCGGTGGATGTACGTGCGAGTAGTAAGGATTGTAGGGCGCTCAAAGGCGGTACGCGTGCGTGTGCGCGTGACGGTGGTAGGAGGGTATTCTTTGATGAAGTTGCGGCATGCGGCGCGGATATGGCGAGGGCTGTATTTCCGGTGGAGATACCAAGGAAGTGGCTCACCGTCTCTGCGGGCTAGTGTTATGGTTGAAGTAGGGGGAGCAGTAATGGTGGTTGTGGTAGTAGTGGTGCTGTCCTGGGATCAGCATATATAGCTACATATACCGTAGAATGTCAGAGATACGTACGTGAAGGAAACATCCTCCGTCACAGTCCGAGTCCTAGTAAAGGTCGTAGTTGTAGCCTCCTTCACAGTCCTGATGACTGGGCGGCCGTATTTCGTCGTGGTCATGGCGGTGTACACAGTTTTGGTGCGGGGAGAGTCCAAGTACCGGTAACAAAAGTCTTCGCCATGGTTCCGGCGGAGAACCTGTTCACATTCGGCGACTTAGTATGTGTGTTAGCCACTGTGATAAACAGGAACACTCCTTGAAGCTGGATGAGTGGGGTACTGACTCTGTTGCTGCTCCTCCTGGCGTTTTTCGTTTCGTTGCCCTGCCGGATGCAGAGGAATGTCGCCGATGATGCCTTGATTGTTTTGTGCAGTAACAACAATTCCGAAGAGGAGAAGTAGAAGAAAGAGCGGTGCCATTGCGACGATCATTATTGAAGATAGGTCATGGAAGGCAGGTAGGTTATCCTGTTTATATACTCAAATCGTTGAGGAAATAAGGATCCCCCTTTGTTCACTCCCACTAAATTATCGCATATGCAGGCACTAGGCACTCTGGTAAAAGTCGGGATTCTATTATTTGCATCGATGCCAAATGGCTTTTGATTTGTCGCCATGCCTGAGTGCCTTCCACATTTCACGAGTCGAGACTCATTAAAGCCGCTATGGTAGTTGTTATCGGCTGCGCCGTTGTGTCACCACTGGGCGGTACTCGCTTAGCGCCTAAAGTGGAGCAAGTTACAACCTTGTTGTCCAAAGTCTATACAGTCGCAGCCATAAACCGTTCCCCGACGGCCCACGAGGGCAGGTTTGACTTCCGAGCCGACAGATTCTCAGGTACGAGATGCGCAGTCCCATACGCAAGAGATGTTTCGCAACGCCCGTAGCAAACTCGAGGAGCGGTAAGAAGGCCCAGCCACTAATGACGCCGTATTACTCCTATCCACGCTTCCAGAATCTCGAACTTGTCTTGATTTTTGGTAGAGAATCTGTTCTCCGAGTAGTTAGATCGCCTCGTAAGCGAGATTGAATAGGAGATCTGTCCACGTGTGTAGGGCTTAGCAAACAACGCCGTTTCCTCACTAGTGACGAGTAGTTACTCTAGAGCTAGTTTTCATTCCAATTTGGATATTGAAGGATAGAGATCAAACCTTTATTCAACAGCTAGTCAACTGAGACGACATACTTGCTGTTGACAATTTGGGCAATGCGAACAGATAGTTTGTGAAGTTGTCGTGGAGTGATTAGGGTTTTCGGAGAAAGGGGATGATCAGCCGTCGGCAGAGTAGAGTGACTAGGATCTCGTTAGTGGGACTTCAAGCAAGCGAGAGCATATGGTGGGGGACTCCTTAAACTGGAGCACTTTTGCCAAGATCTGCGACCATTTTTGAGGCTTAATTATGCCACCAAAAAAAGTCGAAAAAATATTTTAACACTGTAGAACGACTATTTGGATGGTTCTCTATCACCCTACAGAGCTAAATTTTTAAAATAGGCAGTGATTGTGGAGGAATAAGCATTTGAAAATGTGGGTTGAAGTATGGGCAGGGAATGAATGTCTATGTTTATTTATTGCCTAAAAGGGCAATGTTTCCATAGCAACGGGAAATTAATTACTAAATCGGGTAATTCTTTGGCCATTTTTTAGACGAAAAATAATAAAAATTGCCACTTGCGCCGAAAAGGGTATGGTTAGCGTATTACTAAGCAATTTTTTTAAATGTCCGGCACTCCGGTTTAAGGAGTCCCCCACCATAAGATCTCCAAGCGCAAACAAAAGCATTAATCATTGCTACCCCGGCAGAACATCATGCCCACCCCAGTTACAATGCCCAAAAGCACGCATCAATTTTCACTTGGCACATTCTTGGTATCTTCATGGGCGTTTGTTTCTGATCTAGTGTATCATCGCTCGCAACTGAGGGGATTGACTAAAGGTTTCCTTGTGCAACCTACGCTTCGAATAACTTTGTCCCTGGACTAGGCCCTTTTAATTTCAAGGATCACTCACTCACGACTCAACTTAGTGTAAGGCTATGTTGCCCTTTGTGACCATCCCTTCCTTGTCACTACCATCACTGTCCCACTACCTCCGCAGGTATCCCGTTTCCACGGTGTAATACCTCTGGGATCGACTCATCTACAGCTATCCGTCGCTGTTTTTGTTACATTCTACATACTTTCCTTATATCCTGGCACCTTAGACGGGATGTAGTCACGATCAACAAGCCAAACAACAACTTCCGGACGCTCTCAGCTACTCGCTCAGCACGCTTTGCCGAGCTACAGCTACAAGTGTTATTGTGATTTATAGCGGTGTGCATTGGGTGGCTAGGCCTTGCGGTGTTCTACTGTCGGTTGGTGTGAGTAGTACCTTTTCCTCTTCCCCGCCGGACCGTCTGTATTGTCGAGACACTGACGAAGATTTCGAATGTAGGTTGGATGCCTCTCCGTTCCTTACGCTCTGTTTCTGTCGTTGCCTTCGTAATGACTACGTGGATTTCGATACGTCAGTGGATACGGCAGATGCAGAGAATGGAGTAAGGTGACGAGGGATGGAATATAGGCGAGGCTTCTGGAGCATCTCCTTGGTCAAAACTGTGATGGAAAGCTGATGACTAGGTTTGTCGTCAACTTAATAGGTCGACACATCAGAGTTCGTATTGATTCTGACGGTGATGCCGATTTGGGCTGATAACCAGAGTCCAATATACCAATTTCCTGTTCCTAATATCCTTGCCCATACGCCTCATGCTCATTCTGTCCTACTGTTCGTTACGGAACCGTACTTGATCCATTCGACAGTGCTACGGCGAGACGGCTATATGGCTAGGGTTCTTTTTCAAAATACCTATGTGGAAACTATATGGGTGGGCTCTCCCCAAGCTCCGAAGGAACTACAAACAACTTCAACTCTCGTGTTACTTTATACCACATTTTCGTACTCAGGCCCTCCACCGGCATTGCAGCACCCAAACCGCTCGCTTTAAGGCACACTGCTACTAGTTTTACGGTATTACAGCACCCCCGCAGCTAATTTTAAAGCCCACATTTGGCATAAACACCTGCGCCACCACCGAATGCCTACTTCCGGTAGCCGCCAGTCCCCTATCCCTATAGGTACCTGTATGGGGTCCTAAGACAACCGACACCTGCCCCGGACGGACCAGTCCACCGAAATCAGGACCGGGACGGGACGGCGATGTCGGGCCCCGAAAGACTATAGTCGCCCCGGACCGTTGAGACCCCCTGAGTGGATCCTAAGAAGATGTCGGCCTTTCTGATTCAGGCGAAGAATCGGGTGCATAAAAAGGCACAAAAATTGTCGGCGCAATCTTTCCAGACCTTTGGCGAGGGCATGTTGGTCTTGTGCATCCAACTTGAGTTGGGTAACGACTACCAGAGCACTCCGATCTGGCCTAAGTCCGGTCTTTGTGTGGTTGGCGTGGAGATTTTCGGCGGTGGATACTTGACGTTCTCGAACGGCCAATCTTTTGCGGATGAGTGCAGCCGGATCCTTAAAGAAGTTATCACCACTGAGACGGGGCTTCTTCAGTTGGAGCTCTGTAATAAGCTGGATGGCTTTAGACTGAGGAATAAAATTATATAAACTTTCCTCTGCACCTGAATGGATGTTGTTGTAGTTGAAGGGCTTACAAAATAAGTTTCAATTAATTTTGTGCGCAGGAAAAGTAATTTCTAGATAGATAGGTGGAGGAACTAAACCATGCCAGGAGTCGAAAGCTTGTTTTTATTGCATGTATATATAGCACTGACTGCTAGCGGGGCTGGTAGTAAGAGGCACACTTCTCATATATAACTCGAGTCTTTATCCTTCTCTTTTCTCTGTATCTAAGTCTAAACACGCACACGGTCCTCCCCATATTGCAACAGTTTTCTCAACGTGTTTTTCTGGATCTCCTCCGGCACAGGCTGATAATTGATTCGAGATCTCGTAGTATGGATTTCATTTGACCTTAGTTCCCATCCCGCAAATTTCACCCAGTTCTTTATATTTTAGCAACATTGCAATCAATTAGCACCGCATAGGACGTTTGATAACATTCCTGCTCTATCGGCATCCTTCTCCCTACCGAGCGGCACCAAGTGCAACTAGATCTTCTTGACCATCGCCATCGACACCGTCCTTCTGTATCTCCGAAGGCCGGTGTCTTCGGAAACTTTGAATAATCGAATTCTACAATGCGACATGACATGCTCTGGTTCCAACACAGCCTCTTAGGTTGAATTGTCGTGATTGAAGATATAAACAGATGAGAGGTAGCCAGTCCCCCTCCGCATCGCTCTGGAGACAGATGCGCGAGTCATGGGATCATTGGGATGCCACTAGCTTACCACACTCCGGAGATCCAATAGCTTTACGGTGCGGTCGAAGGAGGCTATGGCGATGGAGTTGCGGTTCTGTGGTAAGATGTGGCAACTGCCGATTTTCTTCTTTGAGTACATCCACACCAGCACCATCTTCCTAGCTCTCGTATCATAGCAGGCGACCTCACCCTCGAGTGTGGGTACAACAGCAATTTCGCCGCGTTATCAAAGATGTTAACAGCAGAGAAGGCGGCAAGGTAAAAGTGGCATAGTGGAGTCACAGGAGAAAGGTAATGAGGCACCCCCTCGGAGCTGAAAGGGGGATGACAAAGTTAGTGTTCTCAACAGTCCAGTTCGGGATTTTCGAGCATTGGACTAGCCGGACTGAATAAATAGAGGTACCTGTTTCAAAGACTGTAGGTGCCTGCAGGTACCCTGGCCGAAAAGATTCGCCGTAGTTTTTCCTTCTTCCCTCCTCCTACGTTTATTAGTTACGGGGATCTATCATTCGGCATTATCCTCTTCGCTCTGCGCAGTGTGGGTTGATGTGGTGGTGGTGGTGGTGGTGGTGGTGGTGGTGGTGGTGGTGCGGGTGTCGTCGGCTGCACTGGCTGCCAGGGGCGTTTCTGGGAGATCGGTATTGGTGGCATCGATAGGAGCAGAAACAGGAACTCCCTCGCCTGCCTCACCTTCAGTGGAACCGTTCTTGGGAGTTTCGATCAGCAGCGTAGGTCCTGGGGCTGGATTGCCACTCGCCAGATGCTGTTCATCTTGCTCTCCATCTGAGCCTTCGGGGCTGCCAGCTGGGGGTTCGGGGTTCTTGTCCGGGCCCGAACCGGTCTCAGCGTCGCTATCGTCGGCCTCAGGGGAGTTGGCTGGCTCGGGGGTGCTGTCGGCTGTAGACCTCCTTTTCTCATTAAAGCCATAGTCGGTCGGTGGGCCCAATTTTCGATTGTAACATACAATGTGACGCCTTAGTTCCCCTTCGCAATTTAGTATCATATGTTTCGATGGATATATTAAATTCTGATGTCCTTTAACACGTCCAACAACGGCCGGCCCCCAGCCACGGGATCGAGATGGCAACGAAAGGTCTCAATATAGACAATTAGAAGAAAGGCTAGGCAAATTAAGACCATGCGAACATAATTGTCCTTCAAAACGGCAAAGATATTCAGGACTACCGCCTGAAGGTATCCTGCGATACCAGTCATGTGGTTGCAGGCAATAGTCAATTCCGCCGAGGCTTTGCAAAAGTTGTGGACATGCTGTAGCGAGTGCGATGGTTCGGACGTGATTTTGGTTGTGACAGATTTTTTTAATACCGAATACCCAAGAGTGGGCGGAAACTCGAATAAAATCTCTTCGGACGGGGCATTCGCGTTACGTTCCGAAGCATCGTGCTCGGTACAGTGGTGTGCAAAGGTAATGTTCGAGAATTGCAAATCTTTACGGGGCAGTAGAGAGGTAAACATGTTGGAGCTCATTTCGATGATGGGTTGGGGTGAGCAGGAGAACAGCTGTAATATTTCAAACAAACTGCAGCTTCTTTTCACCACCTGCTTACGTGCTAGGTACTTATTTCGATCCCTTGCGCATGCTTCATATGCACCCCTAGCCCTGCTTCCTGCGTTTCTTCTTCTCCTCGAGCCTCCTCAATCTTAGGCAAAACCCCAAACGCCTCCAAACTCATGACAACCACAACAGACGAAAGAAGAACCATCATAAAAACCAGGTACGCCGTAGACATCCAACTGTCATCAACCAACCACAAATGGTAATTTATGTCAGCATACCAGTACAGCCGATCACAGAGACGTTCATTGTTCATCTGTAGATATAGTAGGTATCGGATGGCCTGGAGCAACAAAACCTTCCTATCTCCGTCGCAACTTTCTTGCAGCTCGGTTTGGGCAACCCCAGAGCAACGCTCAAATTCTTTTGCCTCAACTGTAAAAAAGATTAATAGACTGATTGAGAATGTTAAACAAAATATAGTCAGCTCTTAAGAACTCTCGAAAGAAGGTAGGTTCAGGTGGCGGCGGTAAATAATGGGGGTGGTACCAGAGATGATGGCCACTGATTTCCATATGACTTTGGCTACTGATCACAATATCTGCCAGTGGTTATTGCCGGTGGCCAAAAGTATGCGTGTTTTTGTGCTCTGCAACCTTGCTTGACTTCCCGTTTTCACAAAAAAAACCTCCACAAACCATGAAATCCCACCCCCACCCACCTATCTGATCAATAAATGGTACAGAAATGTTCACCTTAGCAGTATTTAACAATTCAATTGAATTTGAGGCTGATACTGCAGGAAAAAAAATAGCTCTTTATTGTCCAACCAAGATCACGTTGCGCAATGTTTTTTGGCTTGTCTTTTTGACTGCATTGTGGGTAAGATTGAGCACAAGTCTAGTTCATAATTAGCAACAAATTTCCAAGTACTTTGACTTGTGGGAAAGTGATGGTGATTGTGTTTATTTAGTTGAGCAAGAGAAATAGTTTCGAAAGTAGGTGTCAGGCATGGTTGCACAGCACACATACTTTTGGCAACCGGCAATATTCACACTGAGACATGCAGTTGGGTGCTGCAATGGAATCGATTGATGGTAAACCAGATAATCTTCTGCTTAATTGGTAGAGTATTTGTTTCTGTAAGTCAACTATATTTCTTCTCACACTTGATTGTGATTTCGTAGTCACTCAACTTTGAAACGTGTAGTCATTTAACTTTGATGAGTAGTCATTGAATTTTTGATCATTGTAATATGATATGTCGCTTACAGTGAATTCTCCGGAAACTTGAATATCTGATGAGTGATTGGCTGGGTGTGCTCTCGTTCCCAGATTTCTCGTCGCTCGCAAGCTGCTTGCCGGAGGCTAAAAGAAGCGGCTGGATTTTGAGCACAGGCTAGGTGATGGTACTACATTTTTGAACCGACCACCACCACCACCACCACCACCCACTCTTTTTAAAGAGTTCTTAAAACATGGCTATGTTTTATTTAACTACCCTCTTAACCACTCTATCAAATAGTTGAAGCTAACTTTTTTGGGTGTTGCTCAAACTCGCCGTTGCAGCACGGAGATATGAAGGTATTGTTGCACAGGCCGCCGCAGTTTTACAAGCAATAACCGTTGTCACTTCGATAATGATCCTCCCACATCAAGAAAAATGAGTCAACAGCTTTTGATGTATCGCTGATCATCACTCTATAGCAGCCGCTTACCATCTGGTCACGTAGTTCTGTCACCCATCAGTGTGTGTTGGATTATCTCCTATCTCGGCGAAGCTTCAGAACCCACAACCACCTTCTTTCCCCCAAACACCCTCATTGACAAGTTTCAGTTCACCACAACACTCACCCCAACGCTCAGCTCCAGTGTACACAGGATGTAATGAAGTAGGATCAACGGCGAGTGCTGATCGTGTTCATACAGATCTTCACGACACGTATCCTCTTCTTCGGTACTTAAGGCAACAAAGATAGCCGCAACCACTCCCAAGAACCTGGTCTACGAAATCGGTTTGCTATCATTGGCGGTTTGAAAATTTGTCTCGGAAACGACTGTAATGAGTTGACGAAACGATAGCCGTGCGGCTCCTAATGTGAGCTGTCTAGGATCATCTCCACAGCTGTCCTGATCCGAGAGGTGTAGTTGCCAACAGTTCACCGACTTCTTCATAGACGAACACCCCAAAAGCAGCTAATCTTCCACCTTTGCGGATACCAGTTCGGCAGGCAGACGGAGGTACTGTTGACCGCAACAAGTAACCCAATTATCGGTGCTAGCAGAAGTGCGTTTGTCTACAATGGAACAATCATATTTGTCACTGCATATTCGAAGACGAAATGGGCTAGCAATTGCTCATGTTCTATGTTTTCTTCCCCCGGAGGCGTCTAGGTAGTGGTAGCGTGACTGTCAATGGTCGTCCGAGCCTCCAAGGTAGTTCTCAACAACAACAGCCCCTCAGTATTGGGATTATTCGTTGAACAGATCGTGCTTAGTTGGGTTGCGGTCAAGGGATGTAGCATTGCGGCTGAAGAGTTTGGGACAAAGTCAAAATCGATAGTTTCCACCCCACTACTAGTTCCGGGAATGGCTTCGCACTCTACCGGCTCACATGGTGTTTTTATATCGTGTGTCGCATGATTCATTCTCTTGAGTCCCACTCGCACTTGCCATTACTATGTACGCTCAAATGACATCGGTGCCGGTCGACATTGGCTGCAATGGATCATTATTTTCCAAGTATCAATGTCCTAAAAGCTACCTTAAACTTTAGCAGCCCAGAAACCCTAAGATAGAGCCAATTCCTTCATAGCCTTAAGGTAAGGTAACCAGGAAGATGATCGCCGCAACATATCATCTGTTCAGTACATCCGCTGGGAAAGCCTAAGAACATGATAAGCTGACGAAGACCTTAACCAATCAGACTGATTCCTCTAATTTACTTAGGTTACAGTTAAAAAATGCTGGCATTTGGCAATTGCTACGAGCAGACACTACATTCCAGGATCCAGGTGACGAGCGTAATGACCCTCGGAGGATATGTATATGAAAAGGAAACGGGGGGCAGGTATGGGATAACAAATGCGCACGTTTGCGGCGTCCAGTATATGCGCGCCGTGGACTCGTTGCCCCTCCTGCTTGACGAAGACCGCATCCTTATGCATCAGAATTCACACGAAGACCACCAGAGTATCATCGATGATGTCAGGAGGCAGTAGATACAGGCGCAGAAATCCTCTGACGATGTTGAGGGTTGCATACCGAAACTCAAGGAGAGAGCAATTAAGGTAAAGCAGGTCCTGGGCGAGACCACAGCAAGGAAGAGGAACTTCGGGGTGGTCTCACGAGCAGAGCTCGGTTTGGAGCAAAACGAGCAAGTTTTGGGGTTCCTGGAAAGATGTCGGCCTGATAACGGTCACAAATAGTTAGTTTAGAGGGAACCCAGTGCAAGTTTAGCTGCTAACATCTTCAGGCTGATTGGGGCCATCAAAATTTTCGTCAGTACCCTCTGATAAGTCGGTCGACGGACATGCTACCATCGAGGAAGGCATGCCGTACTAAAAGCGGCTGGTAGGACAACAGGAGAAGCAAAGGGAACCATCAACGGTTTCCTTGCTGATGTGGGTATGGTCTGCTCGCTATTGCGTAACCGAACACCGATCGAGACGCAGGAGTGGACGGTCAATCAGAGAGTCCATACCATCTACCCACCTCGGAGAAGGGAGATTGCAGGTCGTTATTCATTCGTCAGGAACCTGTTGCCGGTCACATACCGTAGTCGGTATGATGTTTGGGGGTTGTGTGCAGGCTTGTAGCCCGGACTAACCTATGCCGGGAATGGAGATTACGTTCCTAACACCAGCAACGAGAGTCCTAAAATGGCTAAAGGAATACCATGGTCATGATGTCGATTTTGGCGAGCCTTGACTGTTTTGCGGACTGTTTCGGGTGCTTGGGGGTGCTCCTGTATTTATTTGTCTGTTTTCGTTGAGGGCTATTCGTTTATTAGTTTACTGTACTCGTTGAATTATGTTTACTTAAAGTACTATTTTATGTAGTCCTATCATAAAATGTATATGCCTGTGACTGCTCACCCCAAAAGCTTAGAAATGCAGTTACCAAGTGATTTCATCATGAAGTAAGAACATTGGCGTCTGAAGAGAAGCTTCAGTTTCGAGCACCAGTAGTGTCTCTACTTACAACTGCTTCAATACTTACCCGGGGAAACCATAAAAATGGTTACAGATGAAGTCTGTACGGCTGTCTGGAAATGACAGATTGCATTAGTGTTTTGGTTGAGGGACCGAGGTAAATGACGGTAGTCGAGTGATACCGAAGTACTTGTATTTATTTGCAAACAGGAATTTTCCCCCCGGAAAAGGGCTGATCACAGACGCCATACGGACCTCATCTGTCGGTTTTTCACGGGGTATCATTGGAGTATCTGGCCCGCACCTGTGCTTTTACCGTGCCTCGCCCCCGCCGCGGTTCCGTTCAAAATTATGCGAAAGCTCTGGTCGGTTCATTTATTATACTAAATAAGGAGTAAGGTACTTCAGTAGTTTACAGTATAAGAGGTTACAATTCCACAATCCATAACCGTACTAGTCCTCTCCTCCCAAGATTTGTTCCGCGAGAGATTAACTTAAAGCTGTAGCAAGTCACAGAACAACAGAAAAAGCATGGCCCTGCGCAAGTTCGACCTCCGACCTGTAAATATACGGTGATAATTTCCCTCCATTAATCGAAGCCATAATCTGTCGGTGTGCCAAATCCTCGATGGCAACACCGAACGTAAGGCCTATCGTGTTCCTGCGAAAATCAGTACCATACGGTTCTGCGGCTTTGTTGAATTCCCTGATGTCTTTTAAAACGTCCAACAACGGCCGACCCCTAGTCACGGGATCGAGACAGCAACGAAAGGTCTCGATATAGACGATGAGAAACGCTAGGAAAATTAATGCCATATGAGTATATTCTTCGAAACGGCGAAGATGTTCAGGGCACTGCCCGAAGGCACCAGTCCTGTGGTTGGAGGTGGCGGTCAATTCTTGCCGAGGCTCCACGGTAGCTGTGACCGTAGTGTGCGAGGTTTATATTTGAGAACTGCAAGCTTTTGCGGAGCAGGAGGTGGACATATCGGAGCTCATGTCGATGGCTAGGCGAGGGGAGCAAGAAAATGGCAGTAACATTCCAAACGAACGACAGCTTCTTTTCAGTACCTACTATGTCACCTTCAATACCGTACTTTCAACAATAAATTCAGCGCCGTACAAATCCTGAAACACCTGCAGTCCGTCCCCGCTTGCCGGGTGGGTACTCCATAGCAAACCGCAAGGCCAAGCACGTGGAACCTCTCGGATTCTATCTTACCCAACAGCTTTGTCCAGGTCATCATACGGCATGGCGGCCGCTCAACTGTATTGCGGCTTGCAGATCAGGCCTTCCTGGCCGCAATTATCCCGGTCACATTTGGTGCAGACTTGGGAATGGCCGATTCCAAAATTCGGCGCTGCAAAAAGCTGGGAGATTGGTTTGGCCACGGTCGTATACAGGTCCAAGCCGGCCCGACCATGATCTCCGAGGCTCGACCTGACCGCCTAGCAACATTGCACCAAGAGAGTGGTTACCCCACACTCACTCCCTCTCCAAGCTCTCTCTCGTCGCCCCATAACGCCCTACCGCTGCCAGACAATACAGACCCACTCAAGCTTCAACAGCCAGCAAGTTGCATTTAGCACGCCATCAATACTTCCATTCTTTTGGTGGCTTTCATACGGCTGAGAATGATGTGAGGCATGGGTGGTTTGTGGAAGCTTTCTGAGGATTCGTGATCAGAGGAGAGAGATAAGTAGGCGAATCAGAAATTTGCAACGTACTTAATCGAAGTTATTGTGTGAGGTATCTAGAGTGCGGTTGTTAGCTTTTCGTAGGTCCGGGTGGTCCCACGGAACCACAATCAAGCTGTGCATTGGAGGGCAAAACTTACCCACTAAGTGGGCCTTTATCATCAAGTACAAACGATTCCGTTCCTTAGAACGGTGTGAAGTCCTCCAGTAATGATGGGCATTCAACCTTAGAGTGCGAGTTTGAGGAACGGTGGAAGTCGTTGTTGGAATAGGGGCGGCGAGACAGTAATTATCTAAGTGTAACGGTAGCTGCACTTTAGGTAGAAAGCGATCAGGTTGTTGTGACATGGTTGCGAGATCGGTTGTGGTGTGCAAAAGAATCATGGGAGGCCTCAATGCCTGTGCGTGTTGAAAATAATAGTAGTGGGGGTAAGCACAGAGATTGGATTGACTGCTGTTGCGTGTTGCGGGAGGATTAACTTTCACCTCTTGGTATGCAAAATCGACGCTCCTTGGCATACGTCATACCTCCAGTTCTCTCTTCAACTACACTCCACAAACGGCTTTAAACTCGCTCCCTTCCCCTCAATTTGTCTATCTTTCACTTCGGATCCAACCTATCTGCTACCTCGATACCCTAACTTCCCTGTCTCTCCTTCTCTCGGTCGTCCCAGAAGCCTCCTCAACCTTCGGCAAAACCCCAACCGCCTCCAAACACGTTACAACCACTACGACTGAAAGAAACCCCAACACAAATACCTGCATCGCCATAGACATCCAGCTGTCGTCCCCGAACACTTGCAGCGATACGGAGCGGTTGGTGACAATGAGTTGTAGCTTGTCGTTGTCCGAATGGATAACGAAGTCTACAAGCTGTGCCACAGTTTCTGGGGAGGGGCGAACGTGCGGTGCTTGAGGGCCGGTTAAGAAGTAGAAGATATCTTTAAAGCAGGCGAATAGGTCGAACATGATGGCGATGTTGACGAACGATGTTGACGTTGGGGAAGGCGAGGTTGAAATTATGTTTATGGCGAAGTTATTTGGGTGGCTAAGCTAACCTAGAGTTAATTTCCAGCTAGCAATCGGTTGTCAGCTATCATTTTAGTTCGAGCTTGATTGAAATTGATAATTAGGCTCATGTACCTGAATACCAGACTCCCGAAAACCGTAACCGGTTTCGACAGAGCACCAACACCCAGTCTGGCCTCGTACCCCGGCCCTTGATCTCACGTGATTTTATACTAACCGAAATGGTGAGTCTGATCCAAAACTGGGATCATGAAAAAAGTGAGGTGAAAGGGCCTGGAGACATCACTCCACCAAAAATTCAAATTACCTCCAGAGAGCTGAGCTTTTGGGGGGTATTAGTTTATATCTACCCAAGTCAATGCCGAGATTTTTTAAAAAAATTCAACCACATTTGCACTCACTGCAGCCTTAACCCAAAGCTGATCTGGGCTTAATCTGGGCTGTGGCCACCTGCTCCCAGTCACACTCCTCACCTTTGCACATGTAGGTTTGTCCAGCTTGCTTAGAACCCCATACAAACTCTTTTTCCCCCCACTCTAAACTCTTCTTTCCATCCAAATCCGGTACAAACCCATGGTGTTGAGATTTTCACCAGGTTGATGAGATGTTGATCCGGTTGACCCGTGAACTTTTGTGTGGAGCGAAGTCTTCAGGCTCTCTCACACACCTTCCTTACCCCTGCCGCACTATTCCCTTTTTATCACTTTCACTTTCATCTTAGTGTATGCCACACAAATATATTTGAGAGCCTGATTCGAGGCCACACCCAGTCGAGGAAAATTAATCGCTATTGAAGATACAGTTCATACTAGACAATCTTCAGGACGCTGGACAGAATGTTAATTCATATTCGGTTTAGTACTGTACCTCCCAGTTTACCACCGTCTGAGCTATAGGTGGTTAATTTCCGACGGCGAGACTCCGGTTGCTTGGTTAACACGTACCCGCCACTTATGTTGTATTATTTGCCACGGTATTAGAACATATCTGACACCCCATCTAGTCGAAATACCGGGATTCTTTAGTAGGCAAAACAATGAGCTCGCGAGCGGTAGATAGTAAGATATTGCATTACTTCTAGATTCCGGCCAGCTCCCTACCCCTCCTTCCAATAACGTTTCAAAATCGAGTGTTACTTGCTGCCCTTGACGCGAGTGGGCATACTCTGGCAGCAGATTTGGTTTGTCAAAACCATCGAGTTTCTCACCAGTTAATATCTGTGCCACCGCATTCCAGACGATTGCTCAAGTGTCTTTGGGGTCTTCGCGAATATCAAATTTTGTTGCTGGCTAGTGATATGTTGTGTCCAAACTAGGTGTTAGATTACTTCATATCTCGGCGAAGCTTCAACACCCACAACCACCATCTTTCCCCCAAACACCCTCGGGTTGACAAACCTCCAGCCCACCACAACTCCCAGTCCAACACAGGGCATGATCGATTAGGATCAACGTTGTGTTAATACGGATTCTTCACAGCACCCGCTTCAAAGCTTTCGATTTCGGTGGTACTTAAGCCGTTAAAACTGCTGCAACCGCACCTAAGTATCTGGTCTAGAAACCAGTTTGCCGACACGGATTCATCTTAGAAACCACTTCAACGGGTCGACGAAACGATAGCCGTGAAGACCCTTAATGTAAGCTATCTAGACTTAATTCCATAACCATGTTAATCCGAGCGGTGTAGTCTCGACTACTTCATGATAAGATCTCAACAATCAAGTCGAGCGATGTCGCAAGCGACTAGCTCCCCGAGAGATCCCTAAGCGAAACCGAGCTCATAAAGTCGGCAGCGATGTTGGTTGGTTTATTGTGCGCGGATGAAGCATTAGGGCCCACGCTATCGTTTTACCGACTCGTTACAATTTACAATTCGTTCCGAACCGAATTTTCGAACTAGCTGTGCTGTAAAACGGTTCTCTGGACTGGCTCCCGATGCCGTTACAACGGTTTCAACATCCTAAGAATCGATAGAGTTAAATCTTGAAAACGAGTCTCAAACCTAGGCCGAGAGGACCCCTAATTACTCTTCGACCTTCTTGAAGGCAGTCCGTCAGGCAGACGGAGGCTGGCGATCTCACACAATAACCCAATTATCAGTGGTGGCAGAAAGGTGTCTGTCTACGACGGAATTATTATGTTTATACTGGCTATTCAAAGACACAATGGGCTTGTAGTCATTCATATTCTAAGTTTTCTATCCCCGGTGTGTCAGTAGTGGTTCTATGGCTGTCAATGGTCGTCCGAGTCTCCAAGATAGTTCTCAACAGCAACGGCCTCTGGGTGTTGGGGTCTCGTTGGGCTGCTACTGCTTAGTTGGATTACGGTCGAGGGGTGTAACATCGCTGCCGAGGAGTTCAAGACCAAGCCACAATCGCAGGGTTTCCCCAGGCCACATCCTCTCTCAGTTCCGGGTATGGCTCGGCACCCTACATCAATTAATTTTAGAGTCGCCGAGGGTGTTTGATGTGTGTGGATTTCTCCCCCTCCCCGGAGTCCGTCTCACAAAGCTCACCGTCGTTGTCCTGAGCTCAGATGACGTCAAGTCCAGTCGACAATGTTTACAACGGATTGTTGTCGGAGGTACTTGCTCGTGTCTTTCCAGGTATCGACATGATGAGAGCCACTGTAACATTCCCGGCCTAGAAAACCTGCGGTAGAGTTAATTGTTTCATGATAATCTATGGTAAGTTAGGTAAACCTTCACTCATCGGTACGGTGGTCATCATAAGTATCATCGTTCTGCACGTCCACTGGGGAAGTTTGGGGAGATGATAAGCTGAATATCCTAACTAATGAGACTAAATCATCTAGTTTACCAAGAGTTATAGTGAATAAATAAATACCGGTATATTGCACTTTGCATTCCAGGATCCAGGAGACAAGCGTGATGCCTGAAATCCAGTAGCTGATAACTGATACAAAATCCGAAGATGTGCATCCAGGCTACTTCTACTTCAATGGGGGAGCAAAACACAAAGAACACCAAGAAGGTGTCAGTGGTAGATCAACGGATGTCAGCTCATACAGCCTGTGGCAGGTCTGCCTTTCCATGAGTCAAAGTATCGTTACCGGGTGCATGAATGCCACGAGGAATAGTTGTTCTTTGGTAGGATTAGGATTAGGACTACTCATAACTTCATTCAAAATTTGCTTCTAAACTAGCCAAGATACCTTCCCCTTTCGATATTAATAATCCCTGGATAACTGTACAAAACAAGGCAACTCGTCAATACCATGTCCATACGGCGTTCTAGGTCATGAGTAGGTGGAAAGATATTAAATATTGGTAGTAAACGAGGATCTGGTACTCACAAAAGATATGGCTTTGTAAACCATATTGGCCCTCATCGACAGCCGGCAACATGGCACTAATAGGAGGCACAACGCCGCTCTAAAAAAGTGGGACAATCAGTGCATCGCGGGAGAAAGTTAAAGAGGGAAATGGGTAGGCTAGAAAAAGAAGGTACGGAATCCCCCAATTATACCCTCCGATAGATACTATACTGACTGCAATGGGTGTACCACAGGCAACCACTGGTTATTCGAGCTCTAATTCAGGCAAATCCACAGAACTCTCATCACAGAACGTTCCTACTACTCATAGCAACTCTAGGGCACTTCTATTTCCCATGATGAATTGGTCTGGGATCCTTTCGTGCAACTGGGGAATCATTCAGATGATGCTAATTTGGTTGTTGAATTCCGAACGAAGGCAAAATGACACGACTTCTTTTAAGCTGCAGATAAATTTAGTTCCTTGTAGTGTAGCCTGGGAAGTCATTGAGTTATATTTTAACTTTCCGTATCTTGGTCTATTAACATGGCAGGAACGTAAATACCATCTAAGCACCCTGTGGTGTAATGGCTTGCATGCGCAGTGTTCTTAACCTAAGCATAACTTAGAGATTGCAGTTCGAATCTACGTAGGGCCATTCTTCGTTGCTCTGGTACTCGAGAGTTGTTGTTATAGTTTACGCTGGAAATTTCTAAAATATTTTGCTCGGACGCCGGCTATGATCACCACGGATATGACCCATCATAGTTATGGCAAGGAATAGGTTATTGCACTATAGAAGGAGTTGCGTGCGACCACGGAGGATTGGGAAATAGAGAGGTATCTAGAAGAGATGCACAGATGTAAAACCTAGCGGTGAGAACGACACCCCCGGATGTTTCCATGTACTTGTCATGTTTTCTAAGCCACTGGAACCTCTCCCAGCACCACCACAAACTCTCTCTGACCAATCCTCCCATCAATCCTTACCTTCAGCAGAAACAAAGCACAGGATCATAGGTATCCTGAGCATTACTTCATACTGTATGTCATGTTGAACGCAGCTTCGGTGTTCCCTGACTGATGACTTGGGCGGTGGAGAAGATATATTGGAGGGAAGGACGCTGGCTTTTTCAATTTGGATGGAACATCTCAATATCTCAAAGGTCCTGTGGGATAAAAGCCTAACAAGTATCCTTTAACTAAAGTATATCTTAGAGGTCGCAGGGCCGGTCTGCGCGGGGCCATTCGTTTTGTTGCTCTCCTCGTGGTAAATGTCGATCGATTCTCTCGTAGGCGTGGTTGCGGAAGTGAACGATTGTGACACGAATTGGTACAAAGATATTGACGTAGCGGAAGAGTTTGGTAGCGGTGAGTGTGCTTGCGAGTGGAAGGTGGGGGAGGGGGGTGCGAGATCGCTGTATTTCGTTTGTTCAGATGGTGTTGACATGCACATGCTTGCTGCCTTTCCTTCCCCGTGCATACATAGCTCCAACTACACTGCCATTTGCTGTTCGGATCGTATTCAATTTCGAGTACACGCGCATTGTCGTCACCATCAACTTACCTCTCCCGTGCTTCTCAGCTGCACAGCCCCTACCAGCTGGATCGTCTCCACAATTTGTATTCTGCTAAGCCCACCTTTCTTTCCGATCTTACGTTGCATTTCTTATCTGGCTTCGGTATGGCAGGATTTCTGCCGTGTATTTCATCAAGCTCAGGTTTTTGCCACCTGATGGCACCATATAAGACAATCATTCGTTGCGATGATTAGCGATAAGCTTTGCGTCGTAGACGCAGTTCCACGATAACAGGGATTTTTCAAAGGTTCTTCTCCACATTGACGCAATTTGAGGGGCACTGATACGAACTGCATTTAAAAACCTTCCGACAATGCTGGGTACGGTAGTAGCAGGTAGGTCATAGGTTCTCACACTCTAGTCAGTCTTGTGCATTGGTGAGGTTGGAACTGACTTCTATGGGTTGTGAGCTATCCCTGAGATGCTTTTTTGGATTGGCTTATAGTTAAGATCAAGGAAGGGATAGTAAAACCAAGGAAGACAGCCATCGTCTTGGATCATTCACTTCCGCTGCTGTTAACACTATCCACGATAGCACAAGTGGATCTATGAGAATCAACTTCACCTAGCTATTGTTCTGGAGAAACACTACCTACCCTCCGCTTTATGAACGTTTACTTGATGTATGAATCTATTCGGTTCATTGGCTCAGTCCGGGGAAGCGGCTACGCCCAGCTGTGCAGAATCTTTATTGTGGTGCTACTGGGGTTTGTACCAATTCCAGTGGAGGCGATTGATTAATTATCTGGTCTCTAGAAATCTAAATGTTGATCTAGACAGATTCTAAGATTTGCTTGAGACGAAATTGCGGGTTAGAGATAAGGGATCTAACTTGGTGGTATTTGGGATTGGAGAGTTCGCAGTGGATGTGCGTAGTGATACAACGATTTATATTTGGTTCGGCGTTGTTATCAAACCCAGAGTCTTTAAAGAATGTTAACTTTCAGCGGAGGTGTGATGTATCTTCGGTTAAACACGGCTTTATATTTGATTGGTGAGTGAGATAAGGTGTTTGACTTGTCTATACTACAACGATTAATTTTTTATGTATAAAGCTCTTATTAAAACAAATGAATCTGTATTTCTGCTTGCAAAATTTCTTTGAGATGGGAGCTGAATGTAGTATTTGGAAATATTATACATCCTGGCTTTCTACCTGTTATTGATAGCGTCTAGTATCGGCTCCTTCCGTGCCGTGTTTCATGTCTCACAATCCCTCCTATAACTCATGGACCGCTCCTCTCAGTCCCACCAACACCGCCGCCGCACAACTGAAGACCTCCTCCGCGACCAGCTCATCGGCGTCAACCAACCTACGAAGCGTAACCTTACTGCCCCCACCTCCGAAGCAAAGCGCCAACGCAACGACGAGTCCCTCCGCGCAGCTCCAGACTGGCGCGGCGACGAAACTACGTCATGGAAGTCAACACCTGGGCCCTATGATAACCTCCCTAGTTCGATCCCGCCGGCGCCGTGCGCCGCTACTGTCGACAGAGACGAATCGAACACTCAATCACTAAGCCATCGGAAATGGGGTTTGAGCATGGAGGCGGTGGTGGGGCTACGAAAGGGCGGGCTGAATGATATGTATCCATGGCAGAGCGCGTGCCTTTCGCTACCGGGCGTACTGGAGGGAGAGCATAACGTCGTCTACACCGCCCCCACGTCCGCAGGAAAGTCATTGGTGGCAGATGTGTTGATGGTTAGGATGGTGCTGGGTGAGCGAAGGAAGGCGCTGGTCGTGGTGCCGTTCATCAGTATTGTTCAAGAGAAGACAAGGTTTTTGGAGAAGTGTTTGACTGGGATTAGAGTGGAGGTTGCCGCGGGGAAAGAGAAGAAGTGGAGGGATGTTTGTGTTGTGGGGTTTCATTCCGGTGCGAGGAATAGGACTAGGTGGAAGGATATTGATATTGCCGTCTGTACGCTTGAGAAGGTGGGTAGGTTGTACTCCGACTCGGGGCTGGAAGGCGTACTGATAGGAGAATAGGCAAATACACTTGTAAATATGGCGGTGGAGGATCGCACGATAGACGATTTGGGACTGGTTGTTTTAGACGAGCTGCATATGGTTGAGGACGAGAACCGCGGTTTCTTACTCGAGATATTGGCGGCGAAACTGCTCAGTCTGGGACAGCGTGTACAGATTGTAGGAATGTCGGCTACGCTGAGTGTACACCCTTTTCTCTCCGGAATCTTGTTCGAACTGATGTCGGTAGAACATCGAGACGGTGGGGAAGTGGCTCAATGCCAAAGTTTACGAATGCACCTACCGCCCGGTGCCCTTGTCCGAACACATCGTGTACGATTCCGCTGTCTATACTCACTCGCACACGCTCGAAAGTACAATTCCTCCATCGGACATCAAGGAGTTGAAAGACCCAATCACAAATGCATTGATCACACTTGCTCGGGAAGCGGCGGATCAAAACCACGGCGTCCTCATTTTCTGCGAATCTCGCCGGCGATGCGAAGATCTTTCACTTCTACTGCGAACCTTCATGGTCACCGCTTCAGATGAGCTCCAATCAAAGCGCATCAATGTTCTTGGAAACCTTGCTACCACCGCCACCGGTCTTGATCCTGTTTTGGCAAAGACACTGCCTGCTGGAGTGGCCTTTCATCATGCTGGCCTCACCACTGAAGAAAGAGACATCATTACCGCCGCGTATAATGATGGATCGGTAAAGGCCATTTTTTGCACCGCTACCATGGCTGCAGGTGTCAACCTCCCCGCCAGGCGTGTTATTATTTCCCCAAAAATGGGAAGAGACTTTGCTTCTGCCGCTATGCTGTAAGCCACCGCCCGTACCGTTTCTGGGAATTTCGACTAATTATTGCAGACGACAAATGCGTGGCCGCGCCGGAAGGAAGGGAAAAGATACTCACGGCGAATCCTACATCGTCTGCCGGGAAGAAGAAGTTGCAGCAGTCAACCAGCGTCTGACCGAGGAGCTCCCGTCTGTGAAGAGTGTTCTCATTACAGCTACCGATCACACCCGTCTTTCTCGTGCTCTCCTAGAAATAATCTCCACACGCCTCGCCACCTCGATCGAATCCATCCGAGACTTCCTCGCCTCCACCTTACTCCACCATACCCATTCCACCCCTACCTCCGAGCTTCTAATGTCCACCCTTTCCTCCCTCGAATCTCAAGGCCACATTACCCCTGTTATCTCAGGCTACTACGAACCCACCAAAATGGGTCGAGCCACAGTCACCGCCGGCTTTACACCTGCTGACGGTCTTTTCCTCCACCAAGAACTCTCCCGTGCCCTCCAAGCCTTCAACCTCGAAACTGATCTACATATCTGCTACACATTCACCCCTCTGCACTCCCTCTCCCTCTCCCTCGATATCGACTGGAAGCACCTTCGCGACCTTCTCGAATCCCTCGACGAACCCTCTCTCTGCGCCGCGCTTTTCTGCGGCGTAAATCCTGCGTTCATCAATAAACTCGCCCAAGGCACCACCTTCCATGAGCGCGATGTGGCGGAAAAGGAGCGCGGCTGGGTTCACAGGCGCTTCTACGTCTGCCTCATGCTACGAAGACTCATCAACGAGACGCCCGTACACAAAGTTGCGCGAGAATTCGGCGTCGCAAGAGGATACGTGCAATCTCTTGCCACCACCTGTCGCGGGTTCGCAGCTACAACTGCGGCCTTCTGCAAGGTGATGGGATGGACGGGGTTGGCAGTGCTAGTGGAGCATTTCAGTTGGAGACTCGACTTGGGCGTGGGTGAGGAGCTGGTAAACTTGGCACGGTTACCGTGGGTTAAGAGTGCGACTGCGCGCTGCTTTTGGGAGAATGGGTTGAAGAGTATAGAGATTGTTGCGGAGACTCCGGTCGAGAGATTGCAGGAGGTGATGGTTATGGCGCTGCCTGTGAGAGTGAGGGGGAGGGATAGGGAGGACATGTTGAAAAGGCTGAAGGGAAGGGCGGAGCTGGTGAGTAAGGCTGCAAAAAGGATATGGGAGGCGGAGGCGCGGGACATTGAGGAGGAGTAAAGGGTACAGGAGAGGATGGTTTGGTTAATGACACGATACGATTTTTTATTGACGGGAAGTTTTATATGCGAGGACTAAAAGTTTGTTTTTGAGGCTATTAGCGGGATTGGTTTTATGAATTGATGATCAATGATATTTTAAATGCATGCACACGATATGGAGGACTTCAGAACCGGAAGTTGTGTTTGGGATGGGAGATGCTTCGTCTGTGAAATGAAGTGTGTATGTTAAGTATCACTTGTCTGTATATCGCCGATGCACTGACTACTTTGTGACTGCCGTCATGGAAGAGACTATGGATACGGGTACGGGGCCGGTCAACTCTCAACTCTCAAATACGAACTTGGCTGTGCAGCATCCCTCCGTGCCTGACACTTTTTGGCTTTGCAAGATGATGAGATGAAACAAAATAGTTTCGCTTTGTTAGGCACATAAAGAGAGCATTTATTATAATATAAAGATGCTTTTTTTGGGGTAGTCTAATCATTTAGAACCTTCCATCCAAAAGGTGAGTTTTGGGTGGTGTTTCCATTCAAGAAAAACCCCGCTCTACTGCCTGTCCACCTCTCCTCCTCCTCCGAACACAACAACCTCGTTCAAGATACCTAAAGCGTTTACCTACTATGATATGACTAGGAGGAATACAGCTCAAGTTCCTCCTGGGAATTACAGCGTGGAGTTGCACTCCCACTGCTATACTGTCAAACCCAGGTTTTGAATTAGATGTGATTTCCAGTAGGAACTTGAGCTGCAATCCTTCTAGTCATGTCGTAGTAGGTAATAGCTTTGGGCATTTTGAACGGGGTTGTTGTGTTTTGAGGTGGAAAGGCATAGAGCGTGCTGGCAAGTGCAGATATTGGAGCTCTTTCGATGGAGATCGCGATCAAGCGGTGATGGACTTCCTCGCAACCATGGAGGTGGGGAAGTTCCCTCGCCGCTGAGCAGAGTTGTGGTGGCGTTTGTCTTGCTCTTATGGTTCATATGTGCTTGATCGTTCATTCTAATTGTCGTTTGTTAAGGGGGAAGAAGGGTAGAAGGAGGGGAGCTCCCCCACTTAGCCGGCCATCCGGGAGGAGGGAGGAGTTAGGTACTGCCATACTCTACTTTAGCGGGGGTCCTCCGTTTCAGGCGAGGCTCATGTAAGGCCGGTAGATGTCTATTAGCCTCACATGAGGATGGCTGAAATATCATACTGATGTGAGGATATTTGTTGGCTCATGGTAATCTCTCAAACTTATGACTATCCTGCCACTGTCACTCACAAATCATTCAGGCAGATTTGACACCATTGCAGCAGACTACAATGGTGACAGTTGAGACACACTATCCTCAGTTGAAATTCTCATGCCACAGTAATTAGTTAGGTAGGAGATTTAAGTATTTTCACAATCAGCATTTTGGAGGTTCTTGTACAATGCTGCGAAAACTAAAAACTCTTTACCTTCACAGCCAAATAAAACATTACATAGCAGGTATACATAGCAGGTATTCTGTGATGGGGTTGTCACTTCTGGGAGCTACTTTTAACTCTACAATTATTTCTCGCTGCACCTGTGATTTTGGACCTGCAGATGTGTGTGGGGTGGTGGCAGCGGCAGCAGAATGCTGGTGATGGTGGTGATAGTGCATGTGGTGATGGTGATGGTGATGGTGATGATGGTTGTCATGGACCTACAGGCCACAGTGAAGGTGTATGCCCCATGACCCCACCCGGCGCTTGAAGCGCGGCTGGGAGGGTAGCTACTGAAATCCTGTCAGGATTCTGATGTGGGCCTGGCAGGCATGACAGACCTCCAGGAGTGCCATGGTTGCAGCTGGCTGCAACCGCTGCATATCTATCTGGTATCAATTGTGCCAGTACTGTCATGAGTATGCAAAATCAAATCAAGGTGATTGCAAGATCAACCTCATATGCGCCTCATATGAGCCTCACCTGAAACGAAGGACCCCCGCTAAAGTAGTTAGAGTGGATGCAGAATGATTAAAACAAAGGTTGTTGTGTTCGGAGGTGGACAGGTGGACAGGCAGTTGAGCGGGGTTTTCTTGAAAGGAAACACCATCCAAAACTCACCTTTTGGATGGAAGGTTCTAAACGATCAGACTACCCCCAAAAAGCCATCTTTATATTATAATAAATGCTCTCTTTGTGTGCCTAACAAAGCGAAGCTATTTTATTACATCTCATCATATTGCAAAGCCAAAAGGTGTCAGGCACACAGGGATGCTGCACAACCGAGTTCATATTGAGAGTTGAGAGTTCGAGGTTATGATGGTTTTGTCGCTCCGGCCCGGATCCGCAGAGACCATTCAACCCAAACATCTCTTCCGAACGTCAACACCACACACTATGCCACCAAGTTTCCATCGCCCTCTGAACTCAAGAATGTCAACCTAGATGTCGAAATCCTTGGTATTTGGCTTATCTGCATTACATCTTCCGACCTATCAATGGATTTTGCTCCGAACATTCTGGAAAACGAGAACCCACTACAAAGGATACGGCTCTCGTTGGATAAGATGGAAGACTCTTTGGGCCAATTATGTATTGGAACGGATTCGATGAGGTAAGAGGGTCTAAATGTCTCCACTCCATTTCGCCTTACTACTTCTAGCATCTTGTCCTCCGGCCTCTCGTGATCTATTGTCGGAATACGCCTTTCTGTCTTTAACTTCAACTGCCAGAGTCGACTCGGAAGGATACCAGGAGAGGGACTTGAGGGATCTTTTCTCGCTTGCCATCTCAGTTTCGCAGTCTTGGGACACGGGGGGACCAACTTTCAAGGCTTCTTTCACATTACTAGTTTCTCAACTGTCCTCTTCTTGACCTCTCAGGTGCGGCGCTATCCTCCTACTGGTGGGGGATTAGCTTGTTCTTTGGTTTCACTCTCCGTTTAGATACATTCGATGTCTTGGTCTTGTTTCGTTTTGGTATCCATACACCTTCAATTCGTCTCCGTGCTGATTCTCTCAACATAAGAACTACTTCTTTCATCCTTCTCGGTTACTTTCTCCTCATTACACTAGGTGCATGTTCCTCTACCGACTATATAGATCACAGAACCACTATCACCGATCGAAACGTATCCAACCAACGTTAACCAATCATTCAGAAGTCCTTCAAATATATCGTCCCGGCTCCCAATGTCCCGCCATCAATCGTCTTCCCCCAACATAGTAGCCATGCCAAGTACTTTAAAGCTGTGAGGTGTCTCTTCTGACTGGCCGATGATAATGCAGTTCATACTTTCCCAGCAACTTCCACATGGACAAAAGTGTTCGCACTCCGACTTTAGGAGCAAGAACACTCTGCCCATGGTACTACTAAGGCTGAGCTATAGAGGGAACCCCCCGCTAGTCAGAAAGCTGACCAAACCATCGCAATACTCACCAATAAGCTCACTCGGGAAATACGAGTGGACACTGGTCAACCAAGCCAGATCGGAGCAGAGTGCTACAACAGGCCCAGAAACTGATTGTTTGCGACGGCGATGATGAAATGATGCCGCAAAGTCGGACATGGTAACTCTCTACCAACAACCAGAACGAGGGTCAATTGGCGGTATGAGAATATTGTATTTGGAGGGGAAAATGGAGGTTTGTTCCCATAAACGGGGGAAACTGCGACAGGCGGTCAGGGTAGCGAATGAATTGTTTGGTTTCAGCCCTGGTTCCCGTATGTTTAAATACTCTATGACGGGAGGAATTACTTTTTGAGAGTACGGGATGGCAAATCAGATCAAAGTTTTTGCTTACTTTAAGTCTGCTCAATCAATAGATGTGATTCTCGCGCGCATTTCAAAAGACATCATGAAGAAATCTCATGAAGAGGCTATACCCACCGTTTCGTGCCCCTATTGTAGATCGAATCAAATTTTTGGCGGCGAAGATTCCTGGGAACTCACGTCAAATCTCGAGGTTTTGATTCTGCGAGCCCCAAACGACTCATGCTTCTCGCTTTTCGGTGGGGCCGGCTCGTATCGAGGTTGGAGCCTTTGGTCCGAGCCGAGCCATCTTACGCCTATCGCTAACGAAGAAGTGTAGTAATTTTGTATCGTACCCTCGTTTACGAGGGTGGGATAAAGCTAGTCCCGTTCTAGCCAGTTCTACTCTACTGATCACTCGACTTCCACCTTTCGAAACGTCAGTACCAACTCACGATACAAATTCCCACAGTTTCTAGATTGTGACAGCCGAAGCTACCGGTATCTCCAATATTAGAGTGAGGGGGAAGTAGTTAACACCTCGGACATACCACGGAAACTACTGCATTTAGGGATCGGTTTGACAACGAGCAGCCAGAGGGGAACTGCCCTGCAAACATCTCTTGTTTCTTTTTACTACCTATCTTCCTCTTTCGTTCTTTCAGTATTCACTCACCGATCAATCATCGAATACGCTACTTTGTCTTCGAGATCTACGACCCCTGCCGCATGAGAGTTGACTTATCGGGTGAGGAACTCGAGTGGCCTTCTCGGTCTCACAGTCTTTGGGCTTGGGACGGGTTCTGTGGCTGTTGCATATTAATTTTGTAGACCATAGGTATTTCGATGATCGTTGTCCTCGTCGTACATCATCTCCCCGAGCGCAAAAACTTAGGCATACAACGTACTCGTGCGTTTGTTCATTATTTTCACACTACTTTTGCATGGCAACATTGTGAAGAGTCAAAGAGCATTGGAAAACCCACCGTACCTGCTTTAGATTCATTTTATATCCTCGAACATGCAAGGAATCAGGGCCTTGAGTTTAGAGATTTGACTCCGAGGGATGAGATCTCTGGTTGACTACTTTTGCACCAGAACGTAGCCGTAGAAAAGGACAGCATTAGGAAGGATTTGCGGGGGTCTCGGCCACGTGCACGGCATCTTACGTTATTTCCCCGGGTGGAATATGAATACCATCCCGAAGCATGGTGAATGGCTTGCATACGCAAAGTATTTTTGGTGCAAAGGGTATCTTAGAGGTCGTAGTTCGAGACTGTGTGGCTTTTTTTGCTATCGGCTTCTCTCGATCGAGTGTTAAGGTTTACTAATATGGAGTTTAAAGGATGTTCAGTGCATAATCATCACCTATCACTCAAATATGGTGATATCGTGGGTGTTGCAATTTGTAATAATTGATTGTATCTACGTGGGAGCTTGTATGATTACCTATATAGAATTTAGTGTACGCCTTATACGCATAGATGGCTCAGTTGCCATATTCAGCTGAGTCCCGAATGACAATCAGCCCATAAGCCTTACAAATGGTGGTGATGCATAGATGCAACAGTGGGTGCTGTATATCTGGTGGTGGTGGCAAAGGTGGCAAAAGGTCACGCAACAGTCGCCACTCTCTTGTACTATATATCTCGAGCCTTTCTCTTTGTCTTATCTCTGTACCAGTCTATGCACACGGTTCTAACCTACATATCGTAACAGTGGGAGTTGCTTTCTATGGTGACGACGAAGTCAATCGGTCTATCTAAGGGTATAATCTATGCTTTTATATACAAAGAGAGTCTAGAGATCCCGCGTAGATGGTGGAGTGGTGTTCGGAGTGGTAAGTGGAGGATATGGCGGATGAGAGTGAGCAATTAGGATGAGTCTATTCGGCAACTTCAGTGTATCGACGATTCTAGAAGACCTCATTCTAGACCTTATAGTAACAGTGGGATTTCAAGTCTGACCCCGTTCAATAGCGAAAGCACAGCAAAGATCAAGCGTTGATAGCTGGATACGGACGCCTCATCTATTCTTCCGGTGGTGTGGTAATTGCAAGGCTTCTCAGTTTTAATTTTATAGATGGAAAATTTCAATGGTTAGTTTGAAAGAGGAGTGTGAGCTAGTACGGGATGCCCTGACTAAATAAAACCTTGAAATTGTAGCTAATCTTGAGAAATCACAAATCCGATGCTCTCATATACCAGACCATTTGGTTCGTCCTATATCGAACTGCGAGACCGGTAAATATCTGGGGATGAGGTCGAGCGCACAACTCCCGTACGAGCACACCTTTAATGCTGGGATAATACTGTATTTCCTGATTTACTACAGGCCTCGGGATAAAAATACGCACTTGTTTCAAGTTTCATAAGGCTAATTTAGAGTTTTGTGCATCAAGGTGGCCGGTTAATTACGCCATGGTTTGTCCGACGAGATCCCGGAAACAGCTATCGGAAGCACCCTGATTCTTGGGATGCAGATGCTACCCCGCAAGCCAAGATCTGAGTAGGCCAAGATCTTACATCTGCGGCTTGAAGTTAAAGGTCTATATTGGATATAATGCGGGCCATAGTCTTTGCCACTTCATACACATCTCTTCCAGTCGGGTATCTTCCCATCCTCACCGTGTGACACTACAGTATATGCAAACCCGCCAAGGCTCGAATTCTTATCCCTTGACACGAAATATAATGTAGGAATTTGAATGCAGTGTCACCGATTGGATACAGGGAGTGAAAGTTTTGGGCGCCTGGATCGTTTGATTCATGACAGTCACTGGATGTTGTGATACACGCCCAGCTTAAATCGAGAAGCTCCAAGACGTGATAGTATCGGAGTGTGATATGCGCCCATCAGGGTTCAGGGACTAAAGACGTGATAAGAATCTGTGAACCACCCAATGGAATTTTCTAGCTTAAGTTCAACAATAAAAGAAGTCGAGAAAGACGACGATATTGCGCCGCCATACTGGCCGAATAATGGGATTCAAGTTCTTCGTGTTCCGCTTGTCTTGTGCTGCGTACGGACGAGGCTACCGTGACCGCATCACCGGCGCGTACCGTCAGGAAAACGGTAACCTCATGCTCTCTGTCACTTTGCAGATGTTATGTGATATGTAAGTGAAGTTGGGAATTCGGCTTATGTGCTTGTTTACGGAGCCCTAGACCCTAGGATCTATGCGCTAAAGTACCATCTGCTCCTGCTACTTATTCGACACTTTAGCATTCCCGACGTCGGTTCCCATGCCGGGTCTTCACTGCAATGCAAAGGCCTCGACTCTATCTTTACATTCGAACTGGAGACCCAACCACTTCTTCATCTTCCCTGTCCCTCTTGGAGCCAATGAAGCTGACCAACCAATGGATCCAGTATATATCTGCTGCCGACAGCAGTTGCTCCATTGCATAATCTCGGTAATTTTGTTGGACGGTCTTCCTATATATTTTCTTGGCGACCGACTTCGCAATATTCCCTGGACAACCGCAACTCGTATATCCGCCGGGTGGAAACTACTTCGTACATATCGTTTTTATATTTGCATATTTCTCGCCAATGCTGTATTACATGACCAATTGCCTAGTTGTAGTGTTACCAAGGCTCTTGGCGACATCTGTAAGTATTCGAAGACGACCCTCTGTCCGAACAGTTACCCCTCACCCATAGATTTGCGTTTGAAAGTTCTCAGCTCGGAGCTCCTTCACATGGGATGAATGGACTCGGCAATTATAGTTGGACAACATGTTGTCGATGTTGTCTGTGTCGATTGGGTTTTCACCGTTGGCCGGAGTGCTGTGTTGCACTGGTTGGTTACAAAGTATTGCATGCCTTGCAAGATTCCCTTCTCTGTTCTTGGACTGATTGGCTAAAAATTCCTGCCGCAGCAACATGGTCCATTTTGTCCCGGAAATATGCTGACGGCATGCGCATCATGATCGACTTTGATCACATGCGTTTCAGGTTTCCCTTACAGACTACTCATACTGGAGGTTATCCGATTCTCGACTGCACCTCAATATCCGTCGCAAACGAGATTCCAGAATTATTGGGGATCACAGCGGTCGTGAGAGGTATCTTCGTGCGGGGTAACTCAAATTACATCGGCAAGCAGCATATAGTGCATTACCGGCATGGATAATCGCCGTTTTCAGGCCAAGAGAATTTCCAGGTAAGAAAGACTTGAACGGAGAACCCTCCAGATGCAGTGAACTGGCCATACACCCCGATGTTGCATTCCTCCGCGAAAAAGCATTTCTGTTGCAGGCCTATCATTGTTTCACATTCCGGTGAGACAACGTCAAAGCTGACATGGATTCATAATGGGAGCCTTATTCTCCATAACCCTGTTCGCGCCTATCACATCTGCAAGACGAATCTGGAAACCATGGATTGCTGAGATCTGTGGGTAAATAAGACTCTTGCCAATTAGTACCCGAAAAACCCCAAATTAGCGGTTGTGCAATGCCTCGATTTATATAACCAGTTGCAGTGGACAGCCGCCCTCCACCACCCGGTTTCTGCTGCAAGTGCAAAGGCAGTTTGAGGCGGCACATGAGGAGAGGCTTGGAAGCAAGTTGCTATTGAAGACGGGGTTCATATTTAACGGTAGTCCCTATCATCAGGGTTCGATTGCATCCACCTGAACACCCAGCAGTCAGGGTTGCAACATGCCGCTCCTTCGGAGAATCCGCATACATCTTAAGGGAATTTATACAACCGGCGATGGATACTTCATCAATGAACGTGGGGAAACGGTTTACGGAAGGCTACCTCGCACTAAGGTCGAAAATCCGCTGAAAACTGTGCGACGATTAAGTCTGAAGAGTTGGGGCCTATCACTCATTTGACAGAATGAATTAATCTAATGCTAACAGATTTTCTTTACTTCTTTGTTGGGTGGATGGCTTGGACAATGGATGGGTTGGTAACCACGGCAAAGCTTGAGCGAAGACCATGCTAAACTTGTGGGATAGATATGACTTTCATAGCATTAGTGTCTCGATATCCAACCTGGCAAAGTACTATGACCGCGGTTTGGCTACCACCAGAGTCCTTACGGCTATCTTCTGACCACCGACGCAAACCAGATCGTGACAGAATTGCAACGGCTATTACTTTGACCTTACTATTCCGGTATGAATTAAAAAGCATGACGGAAGTCCCTCACTTATGGGCACGCCGGGTTAACCGGTAACAGTTCTGTCGGTGCTATCATCTTTGGAATTGCAGGCGATCTTTACGGCAGAAAGTGGCCTATGATTATAAACCTTCTGGTCATCGCAGTCTTTCAAGTTTGCACAGCGTACTGCACGTACGTTACACTGTCTACTTATCGATATACCGAGAGTTGACCTTGGCCTGTAGGACCTTTTCACAATTTCTCGCTGTCAGAGCTTTGTTTGGAGTTGGGATGGGCGGTAGCGTGCCAACTTTGGTGCGAATCGGGCCAGTGCTTACGTTATGATAGGAATCTGGGGACTCGCTACCTCAATGGCCCTCGAAAGTATTCACATCATTCCATACTAACTGCAGTGATAACTGATTGTGCATCTAGATATGCCTATGGAAGCTCGTGGCTTATTTTCCGGCATTCTTCAACAGGTAAGCAATACTTCAAACCCCTAAACTCTGCTGGGATACGAGAACGGGTGGCTGCAAGACGGGTTCGGATAGTGACTCGCTAGTACGCGCGGGGAATGACTCTGCTCTTGAGATTTTCTCGCACTGCCGGCTCTCAGCTACCAGTAGTCCTGTCAGCGCGTCCATATCGGACGGGTTTCCTATACCACTTCTGCACTCCTCCCTAACCCAATTTTGCGGCTAAATGACATAGCAATACTAAACATTTCAATAGGGGTACGCTTTGGGATATCTAATTGCGGCTGGTTTCAACATGGGCATCGTTCCCAATTCTAAGCATGGATTCAAGATGCTCTACTATCTTGGAGGTGGCCTAACCGCGGCTGTTGCCGTGGCTCGACTCTTTTTTGGGGAATCGAAGCAGTTTATAGAAGCTAGGAAGAATAACGAGATGAGTGGGAAGCTCAAAACTAAGTTATTCATTGCCGACGCAAGGAGAATCTTCAAGGAGTATTGGAAACGGTGCATTTATAGTATCCTCTTGTTGATGCTCTTTATCTACGTATGTGCTACTTGTTTCTCAATTACTGTGTGCAAACTAACGGAAGTAGATGAGGTATGCCGCCGCTTTACTATGGCATCTATTGATATACTGACCTCCGGGATTTCAGCCACACGAGTCAGGTAAATTTCCATACGCCAAATCGTCTTACATACATACACTTGCTAATGGGCTGAGAAGGATATGTATCCTACATACATGCACGAAACAAAAGGGTTCTCTCAGCAAAATGCATCCAAAGCCACAATGATCGCTAAAACTGGTGCGATTTTAGGTGGAACAGTCAGTGCTCCCGCCGTCACATTTGACCACTTGGATGATCTCTTACGTGCATTAGTTTTTCGGGTACTATTCCCAGTTCTTTGGAAGAAGAGCTGCGATTATCACCGCAGCATCTATCGGGGCATGTCTGATCCCCCTCTGGATCCTCCCGAACTCCTGGGGTACTCTTACAGCTGGTGCATTCTTGATTCAGTTTATGATTCAAGGTGCCTGGGGCATTATTCCTATCCATCTTAATGTACCCCGTCTTCCCACGCGTCCAAATGTTTTCTAATCAATTCACCTCACAGGAATTGTCGCCGCCGCAGTTTCGTTCTTCGTTCCCGGGGATTTGTTACCAGGTTTGTATTCCATACCTTTCTACTATTCTCACGGCGTGATAACACCCCGCCCATTAGCTCGGTAATATGCTCGCATCCCCAGCATCGCAAATCACTTCTACGGTTTCGGAGCACAGGATTATCCACGTCGATGGCAAAGCAAGACCAGACTATGGCTGGACGCAAGCGTTGATGATGAGTATCATCTTTGTGCTACTGATAATTTGGACGGCGTGTGGGCCCGAGCAGAGGGGAAGTCATTTCGAGTTGGCGAAGGCCGCGGGTGATGTCGGTGATGTCGAGGAAAAGACGAGGAAACTAGAGGATGCGACACGGAATGAACAGGTTGCGGAGGGCAGGGCGGAGCATCCGTAAAGAAAGACTGGAGCTACTAAGGTAGTGATTCTATGCTCCAAGAGAGATGTTCCGGGGCCTTCCCGAATCTCGTCTTATGTGGCGAGGAAATGGATGGACTTGTTATGACAATGATATGTTTATGAATATACTGCATTAAAGTCTGCTCTCGTTCTCAGGTTTCCCTGCCGATCGTAAGCTCCTCTAAAGGAGAAACTAGCGGTTGATTCATGAATGATAGCCATCGCCCTGTTGTCGCCCTGTGGTGGGTGTGGCGTTCGTCAGAGCACAGAATTTGACGTCGACTAATTTTTCAGGGCCAAAGGCAAGGAAACAAATAGCCTATTGCACGTATCTGTATATCAATTTACTGTTGGATGGCTAGAGATGTGAAGACGACATGTTGCGTAGAAATGTACTAAGACCGAAAGCGTTAGTACGAACGATGCCCAAGTACTTCCTACAACAGTACATCATGATCTTTCAACACATCACCATCTCAACTCCAACTCGCTGCGATGCCCTTGTCACTACTAACTCATAAATCTCTGTCACTTCATTGATGTGTATCAGAGCGCTAGGACCCCGTCTGACTACCCATGTCGGCAGTTTACTCACCGGCAGAAATACAGCTGACAAACGGAAACGACTTCGGTGCTCGATATTGCAACGATGAACAACTACAGGCGTCGAGATAGGTCCGATTTTGAGAGCGTTTGTGGTACTTCAGCGGAGGATCGGCTTTCGACGACAGATCCTCTTGCGCACCCAAAAATATCACGCCCCACCGCTATATTGCCGAGACGACTGTATTTGTTGGGCAGCTGTGGAGGAAGCGATTTTTCAGCTCGACTCGGATTATATTGTCCTTCGGAGAAGATATCTTTACTGCGTGTTACTTTAGATGCTTCTTTGACTTGTTTATTTACTGATCTCTCGAGGCCAGAAGGCCCGTATATATACAGACTTGTTTCCCATATTCTCAGCCATATTCGTCTCCATATCTATCTCCGTTTGCTCATCCGTTTGCACTGATATGAGCCACTCTGTACTGATACGAGCCGCTCTCCTGAGGCATATCTTCATACACCAACTGCATATCAAACGGACCTGAGCTGTGAGGCTCACAATGCAGGTACACATGCAACACTGCGATCTTGAGCCTCCAAGAGTGATACCTAGTGACTGCAGTTACATTTACGAGCATTATTAGGGGTGTTATCTAGGCCACGTCCGAGTGAAATCGCATCGAAAATATTGTGGGTGAGGTGTGGGAGGTAGTTAGAGAGATGAAGGAGCTACGGGAGAGGAAAGTGTATAATACGGCTGAGGGAGAGTGCCCGTCACTACATCAGCTTTTCTGCAGCTAACGAAATCATCGTTTAATATAAATATAGTTTGATCCCAACTTGACTTTCAGTGCTACCCACGATTCGGGAGTAATTATCGGTGATCGGAGTCAGCCATTCGGCTAGCATGAATCTCAACTTGAACACGCTGGAGTAATAAATGCCTGAAATAACCTCGGAGTATGTGGGATGTGGAATACTATTAAATTTCTGACTTCCTCATACTACAGAAAGATCTAGACTATCGTCTTGCGCAAGGTCATACAACGGCAATTGCACCTCATACAAGTTTGGTCACTTCAGCATTGCTTTGCACAAGTCGATCGCTTGAGCTATCGTGTCACTCTGGTCCCGCTCGGAAAAGGTCCCCGTTTCTACTGTTTCTACCGTTTCTATTACAACTATTAGGCTCGACAACTACGACATCACCGACGATCAGGAAGGTATGTATCCTTTCGTTTCTGAATCCCCGCTGCTGACGGTTTACGGATTATCACTCGGAAGACAGAATAACGCTCATGTTGAAATACTGATTGCTAGAAGCTTAATTCTAATATCTAAGAAGGCCACAAGGCCATATATATACGGTACGAGCACGTACGTACTCATCTAAATGCAGAGACGGCTGAGCTCTGTCAGCCCGTCTCAGAACATCTCCGTCAGCCTGTATCAGAGCCAGCCCCGTCAGCCCATATGAGAGCCAGCCCCGTCAGCCCGTATGAGAGCCAGCCCAGTCAGCCCGTATAAGATCTATTTATGCAACACTCCCCCCTCTTGCTACGCTCTGTGGAGCAAGAAACAAACAAACAAACAAAGATG
>Ga0307515_10001070_pt1 | contig 62654 bp, 78 predicted proteins | sample 17_EM_MG_FD_194513 | JGI IMG/M metagenome (GOLD analysis project Ga0307515, IMG submission 194513) | Populus trichocarpa ectomycorrhiza microbial communities from riparian zone in the Pacific Northwest, United States - 17_EM | ecosystem: Host-associated > Plants > Roots > Unclassified | place... | reverse complement strand
CTACAGATGGCTACAGACAACTGAGTGTATGCTATATAGCCCTAAATAAACCCCCACCTTGCTATGCCACTATTAGTGCTATATAGGCTATGTAGTCCTATATATAAAGAATTCTTGTTTCCTGATGTCGAGTTGAGCATTTAAGCCATCAATGCAGAGCGGCACTTCTCCCCTTCTCGTTGAAGTCCTTCATGAGTTTCCACGAATCAACTCTTTCTTATAACTCGATCTTATGACTTATACTTAGGCCTCTTAGGACTTTGCTTTCGCGACTGAGTAAGCTCGACTTAGAACATTCAACTTAGGGACGGTCGACACGTTCGACTTCACCTGGATGTGCGTGCCTATCTGTGTTCAATTGACACCATTGACAATGTTGCCTTTATAAGACTCAATGACTTGGTCCTATGCCAAGATAAACACCGTCCAGCATTGCTGAGATGATGTCGGTGTGAGAGAACACTTCCTGGAGTACGATGACGTGTTTGTCATCTTCTCCGCTTATCACAACACTCGCTCTCAATATGGCCATGAACGAGCTGGTAATGTTGAACGCATCTGATGTGCAATCGTCTCCTAAGGGTATGGTATCAATGGTAACAATTACAGAATCTACTTTAGAGATATATTGCAAAACTGCCAATCACAGGACGGTGGTCCGACCTACCTTCTAACCTTCTCATGGCCCTATCATCAAGACTGTCATATCCAAGACATACCACATCCCCCCTCCTTGGTCTGTCAGTTATAGAACTAGCAGTCATCTCCATAGACTCCCCAGGGTTCAAGGAGGGGTCAGTAGGGGCAGTGGTTTGGCTTGAATCTCCCCAGAAGAAAGGCAGGAAGCGCCACTTGTGAGGACTGTTTTTGAATGTTTCAATTGTAGTTGCAGATACCGGTTCCATAGGCAATGTCTTTGTAGAGGGGGGGCTGAGCTTTGCTGGCATAGTCCCAGTGTGGGAAGGTCCTTGTTTTTTCAAAAGACTCTTGGCTTCCGATTGCGTTTGATCAACAGAAAAGGAGCAGAGGCTGATACCCAGCATTTTTTTGACGTTTGCAATATTGATGTTGTTCATGGAGCTCAAACTAACAACCTCCGGGGTGATAAATCGCAAGAATGGTACTAGATCCCTTCCACCCACAGGGGTAGACATTGGAGAGCCAGGGATAGAATGGGAAGGGGTGGAAACCTCCGAAGAGGTGGACGAGCTATGAGAGCACTTTCTATACCGCATTCTGATGTTTGCAAAGAATTGGCCAACACAGGTTGTAGATTTTGGATGGGGAGCCTCAGATTCATCATAATCAGAATCAGGGCCAGGTTCTACAGTGGACTTCCACAGGATCCTATCGCACCTAAGAGCACAAACTCCACCATGAGCCATGGTCAAAGACATGGGGAGTTTCCACTGACCGGCTAGGAACGTGCTTCTTGGAAGAGCTATCGTATACCCCACAGCCCTCATCCGCTTCCTCATCTGATGTTAGCTTACTTGGGTCGACCCTTGAAAGGGGCGACCCAAGAAGTGATCGACCTATGCTTTTTGAGATATTCAAGCTCTTGGTGGAGGAATTATTGAGTGTAGGAGGGGTGGACACCATCCTCGATGATAGAGCCGGAGTCTTCTGTTTGTCAAGTTCCTCCCGAGATGACTTCTTCAGCTTGTCTGATCACTTGGAGTGACCTGGACTGAGTATGGGAGAGGAGATTGATTTGTTACTGGGAAGGAGGGAGGGGGGGACAGGAGAAAGGCGAGTGAGCCACCTCACCTTAGTCCCCTGTGCCGCGGTCACTGTTTTCACCTTTTGGACGAGGTTTCCAGTACTCACCCACAATATGTTCATTCGTAAGAAGTAGTCATCTTCTACAGACTCTCGCTCGGGCAATAACCGGTAATTTATGGAGGCAGTGTTGGATGACACCAGGGAACCTGTGTCGTCATTGTCTCCATAGCCATCCCCGTTTTCCACCTCAGCATCGACATCATTGACGTGAATCTCTGGTTCTTCCACCAGAGGATTCTCAGCAAGCATATTGTCATGTTTTGCACTCCTGGTGGACTTGGGCTTCAGCCACTTGAGAGTGCGCATTACATCATATTTGAAGGTAGGTGGAAAGTTAATCTCTGCTTCATTGAACCCCACAAAGGCATCTCCATGCTGCATTAGGTTTTGTAATTGGTCAAAGCCAAGTGCTTGTGCGTAGTCCCTTCGGGAAATGAGCCAATCCGCATGCAGGCGGGAGATGTCAAGCCTGAAATTCAAGTCCCCGAAGAGAAAACTGTAGTTGAAGCGATCGGTGAGGTCCTCTCCCATTAATCGGTAATCGTCATTGGTAAGGAAATCGTCAACGGCCAGTTCGCCCTATATGAACGTGAATAAGCGTGTCCAAAGAGTACAGCACATCAACGTGATACCTTGATCTTTGCTAGGTCGTTAAGGCGGTGCTGAACTCTCCCCTCGTGTGCAGCGAGGTGGGCATTCACAAAGAGCAATGTGGTTCCGTCCAAATTAACGCTGATGCCTAGGCCACCTTTGTTACCAACCCTCCCACCGATGAGGCCAGTGGTGACAGAGGATTTTGACAAACCTGAAATGTCTCCCTCTGCAATGACGAGGAGGAATAGGATCCATACCTCGTACAAGATGTTTAATTTCGCGGTGGATGTATACAGCTAGGTACAAGCCCATCATGCGCTCCTTGATCAGGATATCATATGGTCCCTTTTGGGAAACAGCCGCTTTCGTCGATATCCGCCGCTTAAGGTTGGGATGCGCAGGAGACTGAGGTTCACCATTGGCTTTGCGAGGTTTATTCCTTGTAACGGGTGAAGATTCGAGGTTCGAACCACCGGCATGGGAAAGCCAGTCCTCCAAAATCGCCGTCCACCCGTAGGGTTTGGAAGCGAGATCGGGCTCAGAATCGACGGGAGAGATCAATTCTTTCTCTTTATCTTTGAGTTTGAATCCCGCTCCTAATCCCATCGGTATTCCTGTGACAAGTCACGGTCAGGGTGTGACCGGAACGTACTGTCCTTGATGCATATATCGCACCTGACGAAGTTGGACATTCCTGGCCTGCGCTGGGGGTCGAGTCAGGGTTTCCGGGCGGTTGCGGGAATAGAAAGGAAATACATGACAATGAGATGATATGGATGCTTCCCGTCGGCGGATAGTGGGGGTATCGAGGTGGGTGGTAGGTTATCTGGAAATCCGTGTTTATACGTTGGGACTTCGCCCAGCAGCTCTGTGAGATCACCCTGGGTGGAGATTTCAGACGTGCAAGAGAAACTGGAAATGGGTGTTGACCTTTGGTAAAGAATCGTGCATATTCCATGTTAGGATCCTCACTTTCAAGAACGCTGGAGGAAGGGATTGCCTCTGGGAAGATGCGGCGGGGTCATTGAGAGCGGTGGACGCAGAGGTGCCCTGTGCAGAAGGAAATAAAGACTGCAATCCCAATCGACGTGCGAACGCGTTGGCTGGGCATGCGGGGTCAGAGCAAGACCAAAGTCCCATGATCGTTGCAAGAACGGACCGAGGTTCGCGGATTGCTGGGGGGTTCTGGTGGTCGTCGATGGCTGCTCGTCGCCGCCGGTGGTGAGAGGGTCTCGGTTGTCCATGAGGAGAGAATCAAGACAGGTATAATAAACTGAGCATCTCTCTCCCGCTTCCTCTCACAGTCGGTGGCCAAGCGGCGTCTGTCGTCGGCTTGGATGAAAAGAGAACGTGGGAGAAACATCAAACCTCAACCTCACCCTCACCTCCATCTCAACCGGACGCGACCATGAGCGTAAGCACACTCCAGCAAGCGGCCCCGGTCAACGTCCAGCGGACCTCGATTAATGCGGAGGGAAAGGAGGCCGGGGTGCGTCGTACTTTCCGCCCAGCTCTATCGTTCGTATCACTTACCACGCGGCTCGTGTCCAGTTCCTTACATTCAACTATCTCAACAAACACGCGAGGGTTAGGGTCTCCCCTCAGCCCCTAGATCTCGACGGGGTCTCCGGAAAGGCCAATTTCCTTGTGGTATCCAACTCTTATGGCTGGTTTGCCGCCATAACACGTTCAACAACGAACGATTTGCGTCAGTTCTCTCAAATTCCACCGTGGCACTCACCTCACGTCCTTTTAGAACTGTCGTGTTCTCCTCTATCTCACCTACAACAAGCATTTGCCTCAAGTCCTCCAGCTGGTGTTGAAGAGATCTCATTCGAACCCCAACGAACATCCACGATCTCTGGGACTCCAAACCTCCTCTCCCTCTCTTGCAACGACACTAAGCTTCTAATAGCTTTTACCCACGGCCCTATATCAGTATACGACTGTTCGCAACTCTTCACTCCCGGCACTGATGTACTCCTTCCTATTCATACCTTCCCTGGCAATCTCCCTAGTCAGCAAATGGAACCAAATCCTGGAGACATGCCCGACCTTGTTGCTGTTCTTCGAGAAAGTGACAATCCCCCCGTTCAGGTTTTGAATGTGCAAACATTTCAACCTGTCTGTGGTTGGAATGCAGGCGGGACGCCTGAATCGACCCCATGCGCTTGTGAGTTCATATCCTAACAATGGTCGCTATTTGCCTGAGAATTTTTTAGTGAGTTGGTCCCCGCGTGGAAAACAGCTCGCAATTGCTCTACAGAGTGGGGACGTCATCACATACAGTCCTACAGCCTCAGATTCTCCCAAGGCAACCATCTCAAAACCTCCAAGCTTGGTGGGCAATCGCGTACTTTCTACGACTTGGCTAGCGAATCCAACCTTTTTCACCGTATATGCTCCCGTCGGACCCCTGGAGCCCAAAATGCCTCAATCGCATTACGTTGTGAATTTCGATTCCAAGTCCAACACCGCCACCGACATCTCTTTGTCTGCCCCCTACTTTCCCTATCCTGGTCTTCAGAATCCTGGCGCATTTATTCTTGTCTTCCGGAATTGGGATCCAGTTAAGTTCCTCGTCGTCGTCGGGGACAGTACATCCCAAGAGATTGGTTCCATTGGATGCTACGTGGAAGCTTCTGGGGAAGTATGGTACAATCTCAACGTCGACGAGGCATACACTCCCAGTCTTCCATTAGATAAAGACATGAATGACACCATCCTCTTGGGCTTGGACCTCGACCTCACTGCCATAAACAAATACGACCACCTTTCCCCATCGGGTGAAAAGGTTGAGGTGCCGCCTCCGCCAATTATGTACGCGTACTCTAGTGATGGTACATTCATCGGATGGTATGTCGTCAATGGTACCGCCAAAATGTACCCGGGTATGAAGAATGTGACTGCAGAGTCCTCCGTCGATGCCCCGATGAGTGTTACCCCGGCACCATCCACCATGAACGAGGTCCCGCCCTCCGGTTTCGGAGTCACCCAACCTTCCACTGGTTTCGGTGGCCTTGGGAAACCTTCCCAGCCGACGTTTGGTTCGACAGGATTTGGCCAATCTTCCGGTACACGATCCAATTTCTCCCCTGGAACAACGGCTGGAGGCTTTGCGGCCTTCGCAAACGGGGGCAGCCTCTCTGGCTTCTCTCAATCCTCCTTTGGCCAAACAGGGTTCGGGCAATCATCACAGCCATCAACCTTCGGTCAACAAACCCCCACCTTCGGCCAAACTCAGACGTCCAGTGTATTTGGACAGTCCCCAACGTCCACCTTCGGACAGACAAGCCAGCCATCAGTTTTCGGTCAAACTGATCAGTCGTCATTCCTGAAGCCACCATCTTTTGGCCAACCTGCATTCGGCCAAACGTCCGCGTTTGGTTCGAATGGGACCTCGGGAGGTGGTTTCGGTGCCTTTGCGAACAACAATACCACCTTTGGTTCCCCATCTTCATTACGGGCGCCAGAATCGTCTCCCGGTGACACGCAGGGAGGCCTGAAGTCCTCAGAGATGATTCGAGAAGTTTCAATGGGTATCGACTCTGGGGACGGTGGTTTCGGAGGGTTATCCCTGGGAAGTAGCGGGGATTCAAAAGCTGCTCAAGAGAAGGGCCAGGGCGGTTTGTTCGGTACTACCGCAACCCAACCATCTTCAACACCAACGACGCCTGCCTTCGGTTCCTCTGTCGTCAGCACAGGATTTGGTGCGTTTTCAAACTGGAACCAGGCCAAACTCGACACGTCTCCGTCGGACTCGCAAAAGGATGACCCTAAGCCTGCCCTGGGGTTTGGGCATACCAGTTTCGGAACAAAGACAACCCCTGCTTACGGACAGCCTGCATTTGGATCAACATCAACCTTTGGCCAGACTTCATTCGGGACACCCACTTCAGCCGCTTCCCCTATCAATCCGTCGTCTGGTGGCTTCGGCGCATGGAGTGGTTCAACCTCCTCTCTATTGGCACCCGGGACTTCTACGCCCACCAAGCCCGCGTGGTCGTCGAATAAAGATGATTCACAGGTGGAATCCAGGCCAGAGCCAAAACCTGTTTTTGCACCCCCAGAGAAACCAGACCTCACAATTATACGGGATCAATCAAAGCAAGAGTCAAGTACTCCGAGGAAATCCCAACAGGAGGTCACCGCCCCGTCGCCATCTTCTTCTCCAGACTCGCCCAAACCTCCCGCAACCTTCGAGGCCACATCTTCCTCACCGTTTGGACGGAGCCCATCGCCATCACCCCCCGGAAAGCCCGCCGCGGACAAGTCCCCTCCCGTTGGAGGAGCATTTGCTAACCTCAAACAATCCACCTTTTCACTTGGCGACAGTGTTTTCGGGGCTCCAGATAAGAGCTCGCCGTTCTTCAAACCCGTTCAGATGACACCGGCCACAACCCCTGTCAAAGTTTCTGCCTTCGACACGCCTGTGACGACCTCCCCAACTCCGTCGACTACCACCCCTGTTTTTGGACGGTCTTCGGTCTTTGGACACCCTACCCCTTCAACAACACCGAAGACACCGGCAATATCTACCCCCGCAACTGGAGGTTTTTCTGCGTTTGCGAGTACGGCCAGTCCCTTCGGCAAGGTGGAAAGCACCGGGAAGTCCTTCAGCGATCTTCTGAAAACCCCAGACAATACTGAGGAACCAATCAAACCCGCTCAACGGCCAACCGTATTTTCGCTCCCTAATCCCCCCGATAAGGACGAACCATCGACGACACCTACCAAATCCTCATCTGCCGCCTCGACAGTGTTTTCTCTGGCGAGTCTAACTCCCCCACCGGACTTGGCATCCCTGGGACTCGGAACCCCCTCTTCGGACGTGGAACAGCCCAGTGGAGATGAGTACAGCGAAGACGGCAGCAGCCAGCAGTCAGGAGAAGAGGGAGAGGACGAAGGGATCGAAGGTGGGGAAGTGGAAGGTGGTGAGGATACTGAAGAATACGGCTCAGACTCTGAGTCAGGGTCATTCTTGGACGAATCCTTGTCATACGAGGATCTTGGTGCTCACCTCGATGAGGAGGAAATAGAGCGCCCTCATGAACTATCCCCTGTCGCTGAAGAGACCACGTTACCTCTTGAATCCGGTGATGAGGGCGATACAACGCAGAGCCCAAGGAAGAAGAGGCCAACCCCGGATCCAACGAAGGTCCCCTTACCGGCCTCACGTGAGTCCTCGGTACAACCAGATTCCAAGTCTTCTTCAGGTTCGCCTAGTGTCACCCCAAGACCAACAAATGCCAAGCTTCCCTCTCCTGAGGAAACCTCAGTGCAGCAGACACGCGAACCAAGCACCACGCCACCTTCAACGCCTGCGAAGCTCGGTCCTAGCTTGCCCGTCCCTTCCACCTCGTCGTACGGTATTGGACTTGGGAGGCCTTCTGCTAAGCCAACACGTAGCTCACCACTTATAGGCGACCCTATCTCGGGCCAGGGCTCCCCAAAGCGGCCGTTGTCTGCTGTCACACCACCACTTCCAAAACCACGACCAGCATCTCCAAAAGTCGCTTTTGGTCAATGGAACACGCAGGACCCGCAGAAAAAACCCGATCTATCAAAGATACAACCGTTTTCCCTGGGAATTCTGTCCCCGAAGGAAACGTCTGAACCGTCAAAAACGTCCCTCTTCAGTGCGCCTGGAACGACCCCCTCACTGTTTGGCAAGCCCGGAGAGTCGCACGCTCCCAGCCTCAGCCTCAGCACCGCGTTCACCCCCCAACCTACCACGGGGGGTGGGCTCTTCTGCGAGCAGGACAATGTCCCTACCCAAGCTCCTCCTAACAGCTTGTTCGGCAAACCTTTTGCACCTGCACGAGGTGCACATGGGGGATTCTTCGGTAGACCAACAGCAGAAAGTTCACCTCCATCAAAGGAGGCCATGCGCACACCTGGACTTCCTGGGAAACCTCTTTCCGTCCCGTATACGACACAGACTCCTGGTACGCAGGCCAAGGCTCCTTTCCTCTCGGTCGTTGCCAAAGAAAACCCTGCTATTCCTCCGAAGCCCGTTCAACCATCTATCCGTGAACCGTCGCCCGAGGAAGGCTTACAAGCGGAATGTCAATATCTGTACCTGTCCATGAATAAAGATATCGAGGAGGTGAGCTAAGCCATGAGTTTTAGATTTCGGGGTAAACCGTGCTGAGCATGACCAGTTGAAAGGAGCCGTTCAGAAGATATCACAAAGGAGAGCTGAGCTCCTCAAACCAAAAGTCAACTTCCCGCAGCCTCCGCCAGGAATTAATAAGAATGGCCTGGAGGACGCGCAGAAATGGTCGCTCCCCGATGTTCTAGCTTACGGGAGGGCGATGAGGTCGCTGCGCACAGACATCGTTGCATTGAAGGATTCTTGGGGCCCGTTCCACCAGGCACTGGGAGAGATTGAAGGAGATATGCTGAAAGGCAAGCGATTTTATTGTATCGTTGAATGTCTCATTATTCACCCTCTGGATAGCGTCTACGAGGAGGGAAGAGATAGCAAGGTTTAGTAAAGCTGTAAATAACCATGACTTCGCCAGGATGCTGAGGACGCGGAATCTGGGCCCGGAGCATCTGGAAAAGCAAACTAGGTTAAGGAAGCAAGTGCGCGTACGTGTTTGCGTATCATATCGGTTTACACTGCCTCACGTCCCACAGAGCATCCGTGACAGGGTGGAGAAGCTGGAGAGCCACCTGCAAGCCGCCAAGAAGAAATTGGAGAGGCAAAAATCAGGAAAAGTTGGCTTCAAGTGAGTCTGAGCCACCCGGTCCCAAGTAGATCCCCGTTCTCAAGGTAACCTTCAGGGCACCTACCCTGGATACCATAAACCGGACCTACCGCAACATAGACATCGCAATCGCCCGACAGATGGAAGATATCAACAAGCTATCCTCACGCATGTCCAAGCTTGACCTCAAGTCTTTCCAGAAATCCAAGTCTCCCTCGACACGGGATAAGCGATTACCAGATAGGTCAAGCAAGGGCGGAAAGGCGGTAAACATCACATCTTCCATCGCCGCGACGGCTGCGACGACTTTGAACGCCGAACGGTCTGCCTACGGGTTGAAGAAGGTTCTGTTAAGCGTCCGCGACAAGCCACTTCTCAACGCGAAGGCTTCGACGATTGCCAGCACCCGTGTGGAATTCGAGACGCCCCAGAAGCTGGGGAACAGCTTCCTCAGCTCTGCCGGTGGAACACCTACGACTCCCCTTCCTCCACTACCAGTCGCCTTTTCAACCACGACCTCTCCTTCACTGTCGAGCACCAGCGGAGGAACTCGGAGAACAAAGCACCACGCCAAGTCTGCTTGGTCGTCGAAGAAACCTGATGGCGAAAGTTCGCCTTCACCAGCACCCGCGACGTTTGACTGGGGCCCACCGCCCGCAAGCGCCGGTGGACAGAAGCCGCCTCCCGGTTTACCTTTCTCGTTGTTACCTTCCACACCACCCCCAGGTTCCAACAACAAACCACCCGGTCTCCCTTTCACATTGAGGTAGTTCTCATGTCACAGATTTCTCCTGCCCCTGTTCAATTCCATTTCATGTAATAGTACTTAGCCCGTATAATGAAAGCACACCCATGGTTCGGCGGACGCAAGAACTTGTGAATATATTTCTGGAATTTGAGGTACAGACATGGAAAGCAATTGGAAAAGCAAGAAGAATTTCGTCAGTGTCGTAAAAAGTCATGAAGAATTCGTCAGTTAGTCCGTGGGCAGCAGTTTATGAATAAGGGGGTTAATGGGAGATGGGAGCAGGTAGGGGGGAACGGTTAGGGCTCGTGGAACATCGATGCATAATTGAAAGTATCTCGAACGGGGAATAGAGGGAAGGCGGCAATAATATCGTGATGAACCTGGGCGGAGCGCTTATAGGTTAGGGTTTCAACCCTTTTCCGATGACTTTCTTGAGCACCACACGAAACACGACCGCACAGACTCCCATTCCAACGAGGAGAACGTATTGTGAAAGCGCAGAGATTGACTGGGGGTCCATGTTCCTGATCACTTTCTTCCTCCTCGCCACTGTTGAAGACCTTTGGTCAACAGCGGCATGAGACCCCGAGGAGCGGCCTGATTGGGGCTAGTTAGCCTTCCTCTCCGCTTCTCTGACCTTCTCCTGTAGTTCTTTGTTCTCTTGATTTGCCTTGTCGATTTTCTGAGTCAACCTAACTTCGACCTCGGCCATGTGGGAGACCTTCTTCTCAACTTCCTCCAACCGTTTCTTATACTCTTCAAGCATGATGGTCGTGGTCTTGACCTGGTCTTCAAGCTCCTCTTCCCGCTCGCTCTTGGACGGGTTGAGCTCGGGAGCTTGGATAAGACCCAAAACATGGGAGGTGGAGGGGGCAGGAGAGAAAATTGCGGTGACGATCCGCCTCTCATCCCTCGGTTTCTTGCAGCTGCTCCCTTCCCTTGACAGAGACTCGATGATGGTTGAAAGGCCACCAGTAGTTGCATCGGGGTTCATGTTATCGGAACGGGGGGCGTCCTGGATGAGTTTCTTGACCGTGATACCGGGCTTATGATCAAGCTCTTCCCAGGCTCTTGCACCCCAGCTGGAACCTAATTCCTCGCCCTCTGCTTCGAGGAGTTCTTCGACTGTAGGTTCCTCTACCGGTAGCTCTCTCAAGCTGGGGTGGACAGGGATCTGGGGTAAGGGCCGCTTACTTGGTGACCTGGAAGGTGATTCGGCAGCTGGAGGAAGCGGAAGGGGGGAAGGTGCAGAGAGCTCGGGGAAATGAGACGGCCCCTCGACTGGGCTCTGGGCAATTACGTGCTGGCTGGCATCGTACTCGGCAATAAAGGCGTTCCGTTCGGCAAGGTCGCTAGAGGAGTCGGAACTGAAGCTTCCGCTCTGTTCAAAGGATTCGACCATGCCACGGACACGACCGTTCCTGTATCGCCTGTAGGGCCTGATACGATGTGGCCCTGGGTCATCGTCGTCCGTAGCATTACGAAGGGATTCGAGGGAACTGGTGGAAGAGTTGGACATGTTGGTGAAGAGATCGTCATCGGGGTCACCCTCGGTAGGGGAGCTCCAGATCTTTCCCTTGAGGACGTTACGACGAAGGTTGCGGGAAGAAGTCAGGAGGGCATCCTTCCAAAGTTTGTTCACTCCCATTCTGGAAAGGAAATATCAGACAAGGGCGGCGTGGTACGGACTATTTGAGAGACAGACTGATTAAGATCTTGCTCGCACAATCGCAAAAACAAGCGACCGCTGATTCTGGATTCCTTAACGAATGTGGCGACATCCCGAGCGACCGGGAGAGGGAGTGACATGGTCTCACCAGACCTGACGCGAAGGGCAGTGGTCAGGTAGGAAGAGAGTTGAGAGGGAGTCCAGAGCTTTGGGTTTGTAGGGAGATCCTCGAGTTTGACCGGAGTGACGTCTGGGTGAGGGACGGTGAGTGGGAGAGTCTCCGTACGTTTGGGCCTCCTTGGTGTAACCCATTGCTCCGGGTCGACCGGCGGTTCGCAGGAAGGGAGAGTAGAGGGATGAGGGGGCGGAGTGGGCAACGGCCGTTTGTTGTGAGACTCGAAGGAATCTACTCCGCTGAGGGACCTGCTCAACCGATGGGTCTTCCTTGACAATGGAGGCATCCGTGGTGGATGGACGGCCTCTTCATTTTTCTTGGCTGTTGGGCTCGGAGGGACATAGTAGTGTCGAGAGACGTGGGTATTCTGAGAGCTCGAGTTTGATCTGGTCAGCAAACCAGTGGAGGTCGTCTTGATAGCATACGGATGAGAATTAGGAGTTATCTTTGGAGCTGAGACGGAAGGAGGGACTGGAGTGGTGACGGCTGCACCACTGCTCATGACGGTCTCTGGTTGCGGATGTTCCCATCAATCGTTCACCCTCTTCAGCAAACCTCACCCACACACCTTTCGAGGGGCTTCCGACCACCAATTTCATCTTCCTTGGCAGCCCAAGTGACGGCGGGCATGACCACGGCACGCGCGCTGCTTTGCAGAGGGATGCGTACTACTGTGCTGAGGAACAGGCGGACGGCCATTCACCGGTCACCCATGATTGGGGTATTGGTTTACAGAATCGACTACTAGAGGAGGCGAGAAGGGGGTTGCTCTTAGACGGGGTGCGGTGTAGATTTTCGTACGCTAATATATAGATGTCATTTACCTCCGTCCAGATGCTCGAGGCTTCAAACTTCAGCTTCAAGCCCCAAGGCCAAGTCAGACCGCGACCGCCATCGTATCAACCCGCTGTTGCTGAAGCGCTGATACTGGCGGCTCGGGATGCGGCATTGGAGCGCCTGTTCCGGACATGCGAGCGCGTCGGGAGTGCCCCCGGTGACCCAGGGTCTCGGATCTTGAGTGTGACCACCACCATCCTGGTAGTTATTTCTTGAATGCCTCTGCTCAAACGCTCCCCCGTAATCCTCAGACGGTGTCACTCGACCACTGCAAACACCCCTAAGCTCGCCGTTGGTATCCGGAGAGAAGACCCGTCGAGAATCTGGGAACGTCGCGCTCCGTTGACCCCAGATGTTGTCCATCATCTCGTAAAGTCCACTGGCGTGGATGTACTCATCCAAGACTGCGAAAGAAGAGCGTTTTGCATCTCCGACTACGTCAAAGCTGGCGCGCAAGTCCACAAGACCCTTGAACCCGCACACATAGTGCTCGGAATCAAGGAGACCCCGATCGACCAAGTGCTAACCACCCCCGTCATCTCTCCATGGACATCAAAGCCCGTCCCGAGAACACACCTCATGTTCTCACACACAATCAAGGGCCAACCGTACAACATGCGACTACTCTCCAAGTTCCTTGCCACGCCCTCTCTTCCCGATCCGCACTTGCTTCCGAGGTTGATCGACTACGAACTCTTGACGGATGATACTGGAAAGCGCACGGTAGGCTTCGGTTGGTTCGCCGGAGGTTAGTACTGTTTCCCAGTCTAAGCTCTATCTCTGGTTAACACCTACATAGTGGCCGGCGCACTGGAAACTTTAGCCGCGCTTGCCCAGGCCCTACTTCAGCAAGGCGTGGCGTCACCATTCCTTGTACGTCTAAACGATCGACGGCTGAATATCGTGACATCATCTTACCATTTCTGTCCAGCACACACCTCGACCACATACACTCCCGGGTCTTCCAGGAATTCGGAAAGCGTTCCGAGCGGTGGGGGATAATATCATTGACCACGGTACCCCAAAGAGCCTTGGGCCGTTCGTGATCGGTCTCACAGGGTGCAGTGGTCACGCTTATAGTAAATGCGACTAGCCGGCCCTAATTCACATGTCATAGGACAGGAAACGTCGCCCAGGGTGTTTTGTCGATCCTCGCCGAGTTACCCATCGTACAGGTTAACGTGAAGGACCTACCGGCTCTCATTTCAAACCCTGGTTAGTATCTTATATCTGCGCCGATAAAACCTTCTAAGCGAATACCCTAGACACGGACCTTCACAAGATCTACCTTGTTCATGCCAAGAGCTCTGATTATTTCGCCCGTAGCGACGGAACGTACAGCCGGGGGGACTATTACGCCAACCCTCGCGAATACCATTCTTCCTTCCATACGGATGTCGCTCCGTACCTCACTACCCTGATGAATGCCGTTGGCTGGTCTCACGAATACCCTCGGTTGATAACCAATGAACAACTCCCAATAACCCTCGAGCTTGCTCGGAAGGTCGCCACGGTTTTCGGTAACCCCTCGGGAAGGTTCGTCAGCGTTGGCGATATCAGCTGCGACGTCCAAGGCGGGCTCGAGTTCCTCACCCACACCACCACCCTCTGTGATCCATTTTACACCAGTCGACCGCCAAATATCCCCTCACATCTCCCTGGTGTGCAAATGATGGCAGTGGATATTCTACCCACAGCCCTCCCGATCGACGCGTCGACCCACTTCTCAAACGTCCTCGTTCCTTATCTTGAATCCCTTATTGCTGGTTATAAAGGTTCCAACCAAGGGAATCTGGAGGGCGCATTGGATCGGGCCACTGTAGCTGAAGAAGGTCAATTAGTCGGGAAGCACGCATGGCTTGGAGAAAAGGTCGAAGCCTGGAGGACAAGGAGTAGCATGGAGGCGCAAAAGACGACAAGGAAGCAACGCGTTTTGATGCTTGGCAGCGGTATGGTGGCTGGTCCAGCCGTCTCTGAGATCTGCAAGCGGGGTGATATCGAACTAATCGTTGGTAAGTCGTCATCCGGAATATCGCAAACAAAATACACATTGGCGCTCCACAGCCAGCAACTCTTTGTCCGAGGCAGAAAGCCTGACTCGTAAGCATAAGGATGCGAGTGCAGTGCTTGTCGACATGACGGACCAGGCCGTTGTCGAAGACCTGATTAGTCAATCGGACGTTGTGATAAGCTTGCTGCCCGTCCCCCTCCACCCCCGCGTCGCAGAACTTTGCATCAAGCAGCGCAAACACCTCGTCACAGCTTCATACATATCTCCTGCCATGAAAGACCTCCACGAAAGGTTTGTCACTCCGTTTTCTATAGGGCGGTGATTTTCACGAAATGACACAGGGCGTTGGACTCCAATGTGCTATTATTGAATGAAATTGGGTTGGACCCGGGGATTGACCATTGCTCGGCAATTTCACTACTCCAGCGTCTTCGTTCGGAAAACAAACGCGTCGTATCGTTCACCTCTTTCTGCGGCGGAGTCCCTGCTCCGGAGAGCGCGGAGGGCGTCCCGTTGGGATACAAATTCAGCTGGAGCCCCCGTGGGGTCCTAAGTGCCGCCCTGAATGGATCGAGATTTAAATTAGGGGGAAAGGTATTGACAGTTAATTGGCTTCGAGCGAGCCAGTGCTAATCATGAATTGGACAGGATTTTGAAATACCCGGAGAGAAGAATTTGCGATCTGGTTTCTCCAACGTCCCTGTTTCTGATGTATTGAAACTGGAAGGGATTGCGAACAGAGACAGCATCCCGTACGTGGATACCTATGAGCTGGGAAGACTCGAGGACTTAAGAACAGTTCTACGGGGGACGCTGAGGTAAGAATAATAACGGTCTGGCTCACAGACCCTAAACTTATCACTCATATAGATACCCCGGTTTCTTACAACTCATCGATATCTTCAAATCCATCGGTCTCCTCGACACAGAAGCCCCGTTCATGATTGAGGACTGGCCTTCACTCCTCCGAATCACTTTGAAGAGAAAGTTGGGTGTTGACATTGGATCTGACGATATTGCTTCTGTGTTAGCTGCCACCAAAGATGCAATCCCGGCAACAACTGATATCTATCAACTCCAAACTGCGTTGGAGTATTTGTCCTTGGTCCCCTCCTCTTCGCCTGCACCACCCGTCCTAAAGTCCGGCGCTGCACCTATCGATCATTTCGCAAACCTCTTGGCGCAGAGACTACGCTACGAGCCCCACGAAAGGGACCTGGTAGTCCTTAACCATGAAATCATTGCCCAGGACGTGTCAGGACGAGAGGAAGTTCATTCTTCCTCATTGATCACGTATGGAGGATCCGAGGCATCAGCTATGGCCAGATGCGTCGGACTCCCTGTTGCCTTTGCCGCTCTCAAGATTCTAGACGGACGTGTGTCCGCGAGAGGTGTCTGTGGACCTGCAGTCGAGGAGAACTTATGGAAGGGTGTGCTGGATGGTTTGGAGGAGGTTGGGTTGGGCATGAAGGAGACAGTGCGGTCAAGGACCTCTACTTCCATCACAGTCGAGAACACCCTCGCGGCTGGTCTTCACATTCATTGATTAGTCCCTCTACTGTAATCATAACATCTAGTATCCACGATCACTATTTACGAGCTCGGTCAGTGGATTGGGATGAGTGGTCCCGGTCAGATCCTGGAATGCGCCGTAGCACCCAAGGCGTGTTTACTGGTGTCGGATGAGATATTCGCAGGCGTTATCCGAGGTGATCGAAAGGCAGCGATCAAAAGATGCAGAGTCAGACAGACTTCGACACGAGAGATCCATTTCAGCTCCAACGGCTCGCCGACGAACTTCCAGATGGTGATGGCGACGACGAACCACTGGACAGCCAACATGCACTTCCGAGTTACAACCCACTCTCCCGTGATGATTCTTACCTCTCAGCAGAAACCTTCGACATAGAACTCTTCCTGCAATCACGTTCCTACACGTCTCTGCCCGACCTTCGTACAGAGCTACGAGATTATCTGGCGACCCTCAAGGAGGAACTTGTGCAGCTCATCAATGATGACTATGAGGCTTTCATTAGCCTTAGTACGGACCTACGCGGGGAAGGGACGCGTTTGGAGCGTCTAAAGTGGCCGTTGGCGGACCTCAAAGCCCAAACTTTGGTACGGGTTTCCCAAAATTCACCGCACAACCACCTCTGGATAACTGTGTATGTATCTAGGTCTCCAAGCAAGAACTAGAACAACTAAAAGTGGATATTCAAGACAAGCTAAGAAAACGTGCCGCATTGAGGGATGAGAAGGCACGGCTATTTCTCTTCACCTAGAATGCTCTTGGGACTGACCTCTAGTTGGCCTCCAGGCATTTCTTCATCTGTTACTCAAGATATCCGAATCCGTATCTCGTCTGGAATCCTTGCTGCTAATCGAATCTCCCGAATCTACCACTTCTTCTGGCGACCATCTGGACGTTGCCATCGCCGCGTCAACACTAGATGAAGACCAACACGACGAGCGCGTTCGCGGAAACCGCGCAAAACACCTCTCGCGAGTTGCTTCCGAATACACTCAATTACTCTACCACGTCTCGAAAGCGAACCCAGGAAAATGCGCATTCGTAACCGAGATACAATGGGTACATCGCATGATGGTTAGTTGAGCTCAGCCACTGACGTGCCAACTTTTAGCGTATAGATCGCATAAAATCCACACTGTTCTCCGACCTGGATAAGGTGTTTGCCACCGCACTGACGTCGGACGCGGACAAAACGAAATCCATGGCTGATGTGCTTGAATGCCTCCGGACGTATGATGTCCTTGGTCTCTGGAGAGAGGCCGAGGAAATTATCTGTAGGAACGTCGTTGATCCCTTCGTGAAAAAGGTGCGTGACCCATTCTAGATTCAGCCTTCGACTAACACGCTGTACACTCTAACCAGAACATTTTTCCTGCTTCTCTCAATGTTCCCCATTCCCCCCTCATCCCACAAACGCCGATTCCCATGGGTCTCCGATCTCCGGCTCCTCCACACACCGCCTCCATCGCTCCAAGAACTCCCTACACGCCATTTACTGCATTCGCATCAAAGCAAGATCCGTTCACACTGAAGATGCTACAGGTGCAGCTCTTGGACGAAAGCTTGGGCCCTCTCGCGTTACTGTACAACCAGATTATCAAATTCGTCGAGAGGGATCTCAAGAAAATTGTGGAGTCCGCCGAGGCTGTATGCGTAAAGTCTGGCTCTCGGAAGCCACGGATTCTGCTGTCGCATGGTCCTCCGAATATTCAGGAGCAGGAACCTCGGAAAGGGTTCGACATCATGGCCAATGTTGTCTGGGCGGAAATTTGCCAGGCCATCATGGACGAACTTGGTTCGGTCGTCTTTGCTGCTGGGAAGACGGACGAGTTTAGAAAGGTGACTCACCCAGATTTGCAAGTGAACTATCTGGTTCCCTCTCACCCTATTACCCGTAGAATCATGAAACTACCGAAGCATTTATCAGGGCTTTGGAATGCTTGGCGCCTTCGGTTCAGTCTATCGAGACAATGAGAGCCCACCCGGTGTATGCTGCTTTCCAAAAGCGGTGGCAAATTCACACTTACTTTCAGCTGCGCTGGAAAGAGATCGTGGTGAAATTTGAGGAGGCCTTGGTTTCGACCAAGCTAGATGTGGTCAAAGGTATGCTGCCTTAGGCCAAGCCTTGATTTCGACTGTCTTCATATCTTTCAGACAATACCCCCTTTGCCACAAACCAGGCAATCGCAGTCTGGAACGCGGTTTCTGCGTGCTGGAGCAACGAGGTGTATATGCCAGTGTTGAGCTACCGATTCTGGAAGCTGACATTACAAGTATGCGCGAGGTCCCCTAACCCCTGCCGATCTAATTTTCCCACGTTAGCTCGTCAGCCGATATAGAACATGGCTAGAAGCAAGTCTGCCTCCATTTGAACCCCCGCCAAAGTCTGTTGCAGCTGCGGCTGCTGAAAAATCTGTGGGTTTTGCGCGCAATTGAACAAGCAGGCGCTCAATCCATTCCTTTCACCCAGGCAACACCTCAGGGCCTTTCAAGGTCGTCGACACCAGGTCCACAGACAGAAGTAGCTTCCGCTGAGAATATAGAGGCGGACAACCAACTGTTAAAACAATTCTCCGCGGCAATCATTGATATCACGACGCTGGAAGTTCAAGTGTTAACCCTTTGGAACGAGGAGCTATGTATGATGTTGCCGGAGTCCGCTGAGGATCCAGATGGGTTAGGTGTCCCTGCAAACGCGGAGGGTGAGTCCCATTCAGGAGATTAAGATGGGTCGGTGCGCTGATCTGGGCGTTCTCAGTCGCATTGCGGCAGGCGTTGGCTTCCTTCACTGCAATGGTCGCTCCGATAGCAGGGCAGATTATCACAATACTGTCTCGGAGGGCAGGTGACGCCCTACTTCCCGTGCGCTCCATCCCATCGCAGTTTCGGGCGATGCAGAACAAGAAGATGCCGACGGAAAGGAGCTACTTCGTGCCCCTCGTCATGCGCCCTGTATCTTCGTACTTCGGGATCAAGACCGCTGATGGCGGTATGGGTGCCCCATTGAAGGATGCCTATATGAAACAATTTGCGTCGGAAGTCTTCCAGGCTGCTTCTCAACGGTCGGTTCTCATCGCATGCTATCCGAGCTCAGATCTGTCACTGAACTCTTAACCTCTATTCAGGTACCTGAATTATCTATCGGTCATGAAAAAGACGGAGGAGTCCCTTCGACGGCTTAAGAAAGGCAAGAAGGCTGGTTTCTCACTGTTTGGCTCCGGTTCGACTTCGGCGGACGATGGAAAGGACGAAGAGAGGATTAGGCATCAGATGGCTCTCGATGTGGAGGCATTCGGGAGGGATGCGATTGCATTGGGTGTGGACATAGAAGAGTGCCAAGCGTTCGTCCAGCTCGAGGAAAACGTTCGTGCTGCGTGGATTGAGGAACCCCCGTCATGACCCTGGCTCTGCCAACGTAATCTATTGTGTATATCCGTCACGAGAAGAAAAAATACAGCGCCTTCAGTCGCATAAGTCGGAGGATTTCCTCAGCTGCGTGCACGTGGGTGTAGTACAGGGCCTACCCCGTTCTCACGGGCATGTGAATTCGGTTTTGTGCGAGGCAATGGGGACACTTCATCGTGCTGTGGCCAAGGGGGGTTTGCTTGTGAACGTCTCCTGAACTCCCCGTCGGTATCAACAACACATTTATGGCCGTCACCAAGGCGTCGGCCGCGCCAACTACTACACCTACCCATAAAGTGGATGCAAATGATTATAACTATATATGAACGGATGTAGAATGCGGATGTGTGCAAGTGCCAATGCAAAATGAATAAAATAAATGCCCCCGCGACGCTCAGAACCCCGCCACCCTCGCGCTCCTCCTCTTCCCGCGAGGTTTGGGTGCAACATCTTCCTTCCCGCCCAGAAGCGATGCTAACCTCTGCATCTCCTCCCTCTGTCGTGGGTCCTCATATGTGACACGTGCGCCGTCGTCTTGGCGTGGGTCCGTAATTGCACCATTCTCGCCTTCGACGCCGGGCTCGGGTAGTACGGGACGGAAGACCACTCCGTTTTTCGGCGTACCAAATACGAACGTGTCACCGTCTACCTCTTCAACTACCCGTTCCTTCTCCTTATTCAACGACTGTAAACATATTGTAAATTTCCTCTCCAAAAGCAAGGATGGCGTGCTCACCTTCGTCCGGAATAATGGCCGTGATCTTTTTGCCAACCTCCCGTTTTGGGCAGTAGCAACGACCTCCTCCTTCGATGCTTGTCGCTTGCCTAACAATGTCGTGATGCTCTCTGTGATCACCTGGTGAGCCCTCTGCTCCCTCTGCTCCTCTTTGCTTGGAGACTTCTTCAGCACCATCGGTGATGGTGACCTTGAAGACGGTACTGGTTCCCACTCCTCGATAGGTGTTACCGCTGAGGGTAGATGTAGGGAGCTGCTCTCAGCGTCCCCGCTTAGGGTTGGTTCTGGTTTAAGGAGTCGGTCCTTCTTGGGTGTAGAACGCGCTAGGAAGTTATCCGTGTGGAATTCGAACTCGGGTGGAACGCTGTTGTCGGCAGGTGGGAACGTTTCTTGTGGGCTCTGTTCTGTCCCGCCAGAATTTTCGGCATTGGCTGTTTCGACGAGTTTGGTCAGCGGAAGAGGATTGAGAAACAGAGCAACACACCTTGCGGTACGGATTCAGGTGCTGGCCCCGGTCCCGGTTCCACGACTCCTCCCTCGCTACCCTCATTGAGCGGTGCTAGCGGCTTGGCTCCATCTTCCGTCATCGAAGAGTCGGCCTTGGACGCGAGTAGACCTTCTAACCAGACCATGTCAACAACCGGGATTCCCCACTCCAGAGCCTTCTCAGCCTTGGGTCCTTGTTTTGATGGACATAACAGGTGCGTTGTCTTTTTCGAAAAGGTAGGTGCATGAGAGGCGCCTGTTTCGGAGGTCGGTTTTTTCCGAAGAGGCGGAACGGAGACCACTCACCAATCCCTCGTATAAATCGCCTAGTCCAACATGCCTCAGATTCACCGAGCCCCGAAAAACTTATCACTATACCAGTGGCACCTGGAACCGGCGCCGGCACAGGTATTGGTCGGAATGTGATATGTTCATTGGGATCACAAATCCGATCCTCAAAGATGCACTTTTCCAGCCAACATTCTGTTCTGTACTTCGGTCTCTCGGTCTCCTTTCGTTCTGCCCTATAGATAGCACTCCCGCTAGTTCCTGGTCAGAAAGGGCATGGGAGGGTGAAGGGGGTGGAAAAACCGACCAGACAAGCCTGACGATGATAAAGTCTACGTCCTCTAGATCATCGGTAATCCAAAATCCGACCTCCCCTTCCACCACAGACTTCACGTTGTCAGCGTTGGCTTCCCCGAGTGCTCGAAGCTTCTTCCCCGAAAAAATGCCTTCTTTATGGGTCGGCTCTGCAGGCAACTTACTGCCACTGGCAACTGGTTGCTCTGCCTCTCGTTGAAGTGCCAACAGCGTAGCCGGCGCCCCCACGGTAGCGACCCTTGTAAATGGCTGCCTTCGCATCTCCTCTTTGGGCTTTATGGCGAAAGAATTCGTTCGCTTGAAGTTGGAGAGCATGCTGCCGTTCTCGGTCATGTTAACCAACTGGGCTTTCGGCTTTATCGGGGACAATGGATCCTGTTTGTAGCTTGGGGAAGCCTGATCTTTAGAAGGGGTACGTTTGAGCTTTCCATCTACAACTTCAAACCCTCTGGGACCGAGAAGGTTTTCCCACAACTTGAGGGTCTCATGGGGGACGCGTTTCCTGACAGATGCAATCTCCTCTTCTGCAGGATCGATGTTAAAGGGTTCGGTCGATGGCTGAGATGATGAAGGTGGAGGTGTTGCACGGGGGGAATGATCTTGTGGTTGTGGGGAGGAAGATCTGGGAGGGGCTGGCAGTCCATCTAGATTAGTTACACCCAGGAAGCATGTCATCTGTTCTCACTCACGCGTGGCTGACCTTGGTTGAGGCCGCGGGTTCGTGACCAAGTAATTGTCTTCTGGCCAACGACCTTGATGAGAAGGTCAGGTGGGGTTACCGGCTGAAGATTTTAGGCGACGCTCGCACCTCCGAAATGGATGGAATCCCAGAACCATTCCTCCCAAACCAACTTGATGTTGGCTTCACCTTTTTGGTTAAACTTCTCGGCATATTTCATCTTCTCCGTTTCTTCATCACCAGAGCACAATAGATGAGTAACCTTGACAGGACGCTCGATGTTTTTGACAAATATCCCCTTGTTATAAGTGACCAGTCGGTTTATATGTTTCTCCCGGTCTGTATCATCGACACCCGAGACCGCAATTATGAGCTCAGAGAATATGGGGAGTCGATGGAATAAAACACTCTAGACCGATGATAGATGTCAGTCTTGTTGCTAACATGGTTGAGACAGGCGGTACCTCGCGGAAATCAATGTCGTCGCCCTGTTTCCAGATGGCGTGACATTCGGTGATCCACGTAGAGCGTAAAATCGGGATCTTCATTTGAACGGCGCACTGAAGTGACAAGTCAGCGACGTAGCCTACCAGCAATAGATCCACATACATCATATTTTGCGCCCCCGTGCTCGTCTGCGATAAGATGGGTTGTATCGACGGTCAGGTCTTTACGGTGTTCGGCACCAAGCTCAAGCGCAATCTTGAATAAAGTCGTCTAGGGGACGTCAGTTGTACGATAATGTGGAGCCCGCTGTGGCTAGGTAGTCGTACCTTATCGTGGATTCCGGTCGCACACAGGACTACCCCCTTGAACGGCCGCGGACACGTGTCCACGAACGTGTTCTCTGGCTCATTATCTGGTGAAGAGTGTCGGACTAGGTTCTTTGAACTGTTAGACGACTGATGGGGCCGGCTATTCGATTGCTTGGAGCTGGCTGAAGAGGAGGGTTGAGCTGGCCGTAGCTTGACATTGGGGACCTAGAGTAAGCGGTAAGTGAAGTATAGAAACGTGTGCCAAAGGTCGCATGCCTTGTGCGACTTGTTCTTCCTCCTCGCATTCATTGCGGCCTGACGGAGGTGGACGAGATTCTGATGTCACTGTCCCGGACCGTTCCATGACTTCGGACGCGTCGACGCGATCCTTACCTAATCACACGATCTTCCTCATGCAAAAAAAAAGAAGTTTTTCCCGTACCTACGGTACCAAATTCTAACTGACTTACTGTAACTACGTGTACCACCCATATGCAAAAACAGGCGATAGTCAGAGAGGACTTGAGGTTCGGCCTAATCCGAGGATACAGCATTTGCACGTGATGCCACTTTTTTCGTGTCGATCAGCTCACATAGAATCCTTCACTTCGCACTGCACTGATGGAAATATCGGTGCGTCCGCTGAATTCCTGTGTGCTGCCCTCGCAGGTTTATGCAAATGCTCAGGCAGAGTTCAAATGCGTTGAATAAGTCCACACAAGGGCTGTGGAGACGAAGTAAGCTCAACCTTAACGCTGTACAAGAAGAGCAACCGCCGGCCCCAGTAGAAACACCCCATGTTCCAGCCGGAATACCCCCAGAAATCTCTACTGAGCAGATACCGATACCTACTAAACGGAAGCAAAGATCTACCCGCGAGGATGGTCCATCAAAACGAACAAAACTTTCGACCGCCAACCACAGCCCACCATCGACCAGATTATCTGACTTAGGTGGTATCGACGCATGCGTTGAAAAGATTTTGGAACTCGTTGCAATGCCGCTGTGTCACCCGGAGATCTATCTGCACACTGGCGCCCAGCCCCCGCGCGGTGTTCTCCTCCACGGTCCCCCCGGTTGTGGGAAGACCATGCTCGCTAATGCTATTGCAGGGGTGGGTCGTTCCCTTCATGAGTACAACCTTTAGGTACAAACGTTGAGACCGTCAGGAACTCGGTGTCCCTTTCATCAGCATCTCCGCGCCATCCATCGTCTCGGGAATGTCTGGGGAATCGGAGAAGACTCTCCGTGATACTTTTGATGAAGCAAAGGTGAGCCATCGTAGGGTATCTGGAACGAATGTTGAACTTTTGCTCTCAGAAGGCTGCTCCTTGCCTCCTGTTCATTGACGAAATCGATGCAATCACACCTAAAAGAGAGAGCGCACAGAGGGAGATGGAACGGCGAATAGTCGCCCAGTTCCTGACCTGCATGGACGGTGAGCTCCTCCGCCAGGTTTCCTGACGTTCGTTCTGACCGTTGGGACCCAGACATGTCCTGGGAGAAAAACGACAATAAGCCCGTTGTTGTGATCGGCGCGACTAATCGACCGGACTCTCTGGATGCAGCTCTGCGGAGAGCCGGTCGATTCGACCACGAAATCAGCATTGGAGTGCCTGATGAGGAGGCTCGTGCCCAGTACGTCAAATTTGGGCCTTGATTGATCACCATCTCATTGGGGAACACTCCAGGATCTTGCGGGTACAGTCTTCGAAGCTCCGTCTGGAAGGAAACTTTGATTTCGCAGCGCTGGCAAAGGCTACTCCGGGCTACGTTGGAGCTGACCTTGCTTCTCTCACCGGCGCTGCGGGCATAGTGGCCGTAAAACGAATCTTTCGTGAACTGTCTACGGGATCCATCGTGCTTCCGGAAATCGACGCGGACACGTTTGGCCCGGAATATACCACCCCCGTGTCCATCGATACCCCCCCTGACCCCGTACTCCAGCCAGTGAAGCCATCGCCGTTTTCAAGTTACCGGGGTTCCTCCACCCCACTAGCCAGCTCGATTGTTCACTTCCTTCGTGCTCATCCAAATCCGCTAACTGAGGCCCAGCTTTCCCCACTTAACATTCAGTACTCGGATTTCGTACAAGCACTGGAGCACGTACAACCATCTTCGAAGCGCGAAGGCTTCGCAACCATCCCTGACGTTAGTTGGGCAGATATTGGGGCGTTGTACAATATCAGGGAGGAACTCCAGATGGCGATTGTTCAACCCATCAGAAGGCCAGCGTTGTTCAAATCAGTTGGTATAGATACCGGATGTGGTGTTCTGCTATGGGGTCCACCAGGCTGTGGGAAAACCCTCCTGGCCAAAGCCGTTGCAAACGAGAGTAGGGCCAACTTCATTAGTGTAAAAGGTCCCGAGCTTTTGAATAAGGTACGTCTCACGAGCCACGTTTGTCCCAGCGATTACCCTCGAATAATAATCACCACTCCGTGTTCACACACGATAGTACGTCGGCGAAAGTGAACGCGCCGTACGACAGGTGTTCTCTCGTGCGCGAGCGTCTGCACCATGCGTCATCTTCTTTGATGAATTAGACGCATTGGTCCCCAAAAGGGATGACTCGGTCGTGAGTCTGCAACCCTTATTTTCCTCGCCACGGTAACAACGGACTGATCGTGCCTTCCATTTCGGGATCAGTCGGAGTCTGCTGCACGAGTCGTTAACACACTCTTGACCGAGCTTGATGGACTGGACAGCCGCAAGAACATCTACGTTGTTGCCGCCACAAACAGGCCGGACATGATTGATCCTGCAATGTGCCGACCTGGAAGACTCGACAAGCTGCTTTACGTCGACCTGCCGACCGCGGATGAACGCGCAGAAATCATCAGAACGATCATACGGAAAGTCCGACTAGCTCCAAATTCGAGAGTGGCCGAAGAGGTGGATCTATTAGTGAGGGAGAAGTGTGATGGGTATAGCGGAGCGGATCTGACTGCAATCGCTCGGGAGGCCGGAGTTTGTGCACTGAAACGGACTCTGGGCACCTTAGACGAGGAAACCACAGAGACCGAGGTCGCCGTTTACATCGACACTGGCGATTTTGCTCAGGCGCTAGAGAAGATTGGTCCCAGTGTTAGTGCGGGACAACGGGGGAAGTACCTGCGGTTGAAGGACAAGTTTGCTGGACTTCCTATTGGCAAAGCATCGACATACACAGAATGAGGGCCGTCAGTATAGACGATCGAAAATTTTGTTCCATTGTTCCTATGTAGACGGAAGCGTCCCAACGGTACGCCAGCTGGTCTTGAATTGCATGGACCTACGTTTCCCCGACCTTCTTGACTCCCACAATGACTCGTTCATTCCTTCTCCAGAACTCTACCAAGACTTCTGCAAGTCTTGTAGGATTATCCTAAACGTTGATTCGGAGGACTCAGCGTTCCTCTCATGATTGAAGATTAGCAGGCCAAATAGAGCGAACCTCGTGTAGCATGTGCCCCACTCCAGAAACGACCTCCAATTGAAACTTTCCTTGCATCTGTCCTATCATCAGCTCCCGATCCAGCCGCTCCGTCCCGGCAAGTACTAGAAGGCGCGCCGTTTTGCATGAGAGGAACAGTGTCGAAAGTGACGTGAACCAATCTACCCAGTGTACGCGGTAATCAGTCAACAATACTGAGTTATTGCCGCATGTCCATACTTGTCCAGTAAGGCGCGGTGTCTTCCAGCGGAGTTCGCCATCTCCAAGGTGGCGGGTTCCCTGAAACGGAGGGAACCAGGATTGCGGGAATTGATATCCGCGCTGACGCGGGGTTCCGTATCGCGTGCGTCTTGACACTGATCGGAGTGAGATTTGCCCTCAGACGGGAAACCGAAATCAAGCGGAAGGCTCACTGCCATTCAACTCCTTCCTCGATGCTCCCAAACCCGACGGGGCGCGTGTGCAAGAGCGCGTGCATGTGCGGCAACGCATCAAGCGTGAATTCTGATAAAAGCTGGTCAACACGACGAACGAACCTTGCCCGACTGATTAAGCGAGCGTACCTTCTACGACATCGAGAACTGCGACGCCCGTGATTCTGTACTTCCGTTCAAGAAGCAGGGGAGTCACCCGGACGCAGACGGATCCGCCCAAGCTGTGTCCAACCAACTTTGTCAAATATCAATGTCTCCGCACAAACAAAACCGAACTGGCGGGCGCACCAACAATAATGGACTTGCGATGGGATTGGGAAATACTGTCGTCAAGAGGCTCATACAGTCGTTAACCAGTGTTTTAATATCGAGGTTCGCGTCAACATCAGGTGTTGGGCATTCGGGAGTAGGGACGGTCTTTCCTGCAAATGCGTTATGGCACCTTGGGAGGATGTCATGATCAAAAAGTAGAGTTTACATACCATGCCTTCTGACATCAAACGCAAAAATGCCACACTCCCCGTTGCTGAGCCTCGTAACCTCCTTAGCAAAGCACGCGAAGCTCAGCGCGGAATACCCTGCACCGTGGTGGCAGACTAGGACTGTGCCACCCTTCCCCTTCGGCGGTGTATAGTATACTCTGAAATTCAACTGTGCAGACGGGACATTGACCTCCAGTGCCTGGTCAAAGTATCCCGACGCGGGGACAGGTTTGTAACCGTCAAGGTGCGATGGTTTTGCGGATGCAGATCCAGAGCCTGATCTCGGCAAGGAGGTCGGAGGTGGAGGCATGGACGGCAAAGATCCCAAGGTATCAGCTTCCTCTTCTTCCTCATCCCCGTCTTCGAAGTCCTCGAGAGGTGGAATTGGAGGGAGTTTTGATAACCGCGCATGAATCGCAGAACGATAGAGGTTAGACATGGTTGTCGCAACGATTTCCCAGATCGAATCGGGCAACAAGTGAAATATTCCCAGGGGACGTAAGCTACAAGTGATCGAAGCATAGGCTACAAAACGAAAACCAAGATGGCCGAATGCCAAAGACATGGCGTGCAACAAATAAACAACACCCTATATGAACCAGAGGAGAGAAATATGAGAGGTGGTGCAAAGGAAAGGAATATCTAACCATTCCCAATGACTACCTTCTCTACGATCTCTTCAATCCCGTCTCCCGATCGGGGCCGAACATGCGTCCATGTGATGTGTCTCCAAATTTCTACAACAGTCTGGCACTGATAGCAACAATGCGGAACGGGGCAGGTCATGGTGAATAGGATTGGTGGGTGTGGGGAAGAGCTGCTGAACGTGGGAGGGTCTGTGTGTACAGCTAGGATTTGTGATGGTTGGTAGAATTGGACGTTCTCCCCCACGATTGAGCTTTCCGGAGAGCCACCCTTCCATAACTCACTCTGGGGGATTGCTCCTTGCCAACAACAGGCAGGGTCATCCGTTTGTGTGGGGATCGTGGTGGGGAACCCGTGTTGTAGGGCTTGAGGGGAGATGAGAAAACTTTCGTTTTCCTCTGGGGATACCCTGAGGCTAAACCGGCAGCCTGACCCTCCGTCGTATACAGGGAGGGCGGGGCCTGTCGAGGGGTTTCCCTGAGTGGGCCCCTCTCCTGCAAGATGCGTTTTAAGCGGCGACGGAGTAAGGGGGCCAGAGGAAGAGGGTGTGGATGGGATGGAGGTTGAGGGAGAAGGAGATGACAAACTCTCCATCCCACTTGACGGTTCATTGGCGGATAGGCTGCCTGTATCTTCAGCTGCTGCCCTGGCGCGCTGGAGACTTTGGAGTCGGTTCCGGCAGTGAATAGCTAAACGATCTATCAATATGGGAATATCTCCTTTTACGGGCCGCGAAATCAAACTAACCGGGTCGCCCTTGGAGATTATTAGCGATGGTATGCCACTTGTTTCCGTGTTGGTCAAATGCACTCAATAACCGTTCATCTTCTTCCGTTGTCCAAGGGTCCCTCCCTACAAGAAATATGGGTCAATATTTAAGAAGAGAGAGGGCAGCTGCACCTACTGATGGACGGATCGACGGCTTCCTTGTAGCGCTTTGCACACTGGTCATCGGTTCTGCCAGGAAGCGCCCTGGCAACCTCGTACCATCGTCTGCCATACTTTGTGACAGATTCAAGGAGGGCAGTATCCTCCTCAGATGTCCAACGACCTGCATGAGGTGTGAAGAAGGGGAGCGTGAGACGCAAAATCACGGCTCGTCCTCACCTTTCCGGAGATTGGGATCCAAAGAATGAAGCCAGCGTTTCCGACATGATTTGTTATTTCTGCCTGAGGACAAGGGAATGAGCAAGTGAATCTGGTGTAGGAGACCAGTGAACCTACCGGGCATCGAAATAGCGACTTTCTTCCAACATATTTTCGAACCACCTGTGGGCTCGTGTGAGGGAAGCTAGAGAGGAACTATTCGAGACTCACAAGAGACGACGGCCGAGGCCAGGCGCTCATCCTCCTCTGGTGTCCATGAGACGGTGCGGGGTTGAGCGGTGGGCATTTCAGTGAGAAAAACGGAGAAAAAGTGAAGAGAAAGGGATGGTTCTGTGGCGCTCTCCGAGAATGATCACCAAGATATAAGTCCCCTCATTCCACACCATTTGATCTGGATGCCGACGAAACTCCATGGCGGGCGACATGGCGTGTTACAGTAGTGATCGGACGGGTTGAATTACAGGGGAGTGGGATGTCGATGTCAGAGAAGCGACTCTAATAGACGTTCACCGCTGGCTGGGACCATTGTCCGTCTGAGAAAGGAGACACCAAGCAGAGGCAAGAAGACATGCGGCTATCGCCAAAATTCCTCATTACAGCCGACACACAGGCCCAATTACCCACAATTGGGCGGACATTCTAGACGCAGAAGACCAAGCCGGGTGGAATCGGTAAATGCGGCTTGGTGACAGAGGGTGTGTGCAATGGGATTCCACCGTTTCGGAAGAATCCTGATGGAGTGTCATCGTCTTCCTTGAACACCGATGATAGTCCAACGTAAGTGAAGTAAGTGGGATCACGGGCATGCCATCCCAAACATGGAACAAAGATCCGTCACATACAGGTCCCCGCTCGACTTTTAAACTCTCCAACACAGAAATGGGACTAACCCGAAATGCTTCAGGGGAATCCTTGATTTACATTTGCGCCCGCTTCAAACAGGGAAGGAAAAAAAACGCGACCTAGGCATTAACCTCGTCGGAAATTTTGGAAGACTAGGATCAAACTCAAAGGCGGTCCGGGCTTGTGAAGCGGAGTGGACGGCGATCAGAAGGGGCGCCGTCGTTCGAACTCTGGGGGGGTTGTGGTACCCCGGCCGAGCCGACAGATGCCCGTACCGTGGGAGCTGTAGCGAGCAAACCTCCCATTATCTATCAGTGCGGCATTAAAGAAGGGAGTGCCGGGTTTGGTGCGCGCGGTTCCACCAACGAGGTGATGGGAATAAAATAATGGTCGAAACCGGATGGTGGGTTGGTGAGGTGCGAGATGACTCCATTGTGCAGCCAGCGGAGAGATGAGGGCGAAGGATGCCAAATTTCTGATCTTCTCTTCCACGGGGTTTCTTGCAAAGTCCGGGGGAAGATCCAGGCGGAAAGCGTCCGTGGCTATGTAGATTGTTCATGTGACAGCACAATCCTCGCGAAGTATTCTACCGACATTAATCAGCGTTTCACCTTGCTTGCAGGGGGGGCTGGGTACACACGAACGGAAGCAAACTGCCAACAAAGAACAGGAAGATGGGCAACCGAGATGAGCGGAAAAACGTCCAAAGCACTGGCGTCTCTTCCGACGTAGACATGAGGCTCTCCAAAAGGAAGAAACGGAAGTCGCAGAGGGGCCTGGTTGAAGAAAGCAACAAACGTCCACACAAATAATCAACAGGTTGGTTGCCACCCAAAAATGGGACAAAGATACTTGAACCAAACATTCATTCTAAACAGAAAAGGGACATACAAGTACTTGGAGCTCGTGATGCAAAACATGGATGGGATAGTCAATACCTGGGTCATAACTTTAGCCCCCTGGAGGAAGGACGATGATGTACACGCAGCAGCACCAAATGGCTCATTGGTCAATTACACGAGACGGTGCCTCTGCATCGCGAACTCAAGGGTGAATGTGCGTTTCTGACTGACTGCAAGTGGTGTCTCACATCGTACGAGGGAGAATTACGTATCTTCCTCTTTTATTCTTAGTCTTCTTCGCCTGCTCCTTCTCTCAATCCCCCTTGCCGCCGGGACATTCGCCGGAGCGTTGCCATCCTGTTCTGGCTCCGCGAACATCTTGGTTAAGAGAGCAGTGAGGCCCCGTCCGCCCATGCCAGCCACGATCCCGGTAATGCAAGCGACGCTGCAGAGGACGTAAACTGGATACAGGGCACTGAGAAGGTAGCGTGCCACGCTGAGGGGCGCCCAGACGGAAATGTTGATGACCATCACCACGGACACGAGGAGAGGCGCGACAAGGTAGGATACGGCTGGATACACGAGGATAAAGGGCGAGAAGGACCATCGTATGGCGTTGGAAACGAAGGAAAAGCAGAAAGAAGCGACGACGGTCAAGGTATGATTGGCGAGGGCGGCGAACTCGCGTAGCTGGCCTTGATTACTGCCGCTGCCAGGCGCACTGGTCGACATCGTTGTGGCGGAGGATCCAAGCAGTTGGCCCTCTCCTTACGTCACCACATTCCTCTCCATTTTTACCCACGCCCCGACCTGGGTTTCCTCCAAGCCAACACCTGAGGGGACACAAACGAGAATACCGATTATTGTTCGACGCCACCGTAATGCAAGTCGCCATTCTTCACCACTTAAAATCTGCGCATGATTTACTCTGTGGCGGATTCCACAATCACCCCGTGCTCGGTGTGCCTTTGTGCCCTTCGCAGCCTGTTCCGCACCCAGCCCTCCCGGCGCTAACGGGAACTTGAACCTCGCGAGCACACGGCTCCGTCTTCCGGCCTCAAGGCTTCGACCCCGGGTACCAGTAGACCGCTACTGAGTTGTCATGGATTACCTTTACTGACCATGCGTCTGAAGTTCGGGCCACCTCACTGATCCCATGCAGGACTCGTGGCCGGACATGGTGACCTATTTTGATCCAGACTTATCTCCGCGCTCGTATATGTCGTTCTCGCTGGACGTTTGATGCTGTTCCAAGACTCTCAGCCGACCGACGCCGAACTGAAATCATGTTCCAGTTATTGACAATGGCTTCTCGTCAACTCAACATCTGGGACGGAGGTATAGAAATCAAACGCCAATATGTCGGTCCGTGTTTACCCACTGTTTTGGGTCTGTTTATTAAGGTGTGCAGCAAAGCCCCCACGTGCCTGGGTATAAATCTGCGGCGATCATCATTTCATCCTCCCGCATCTTCCTCCATGTCCAGCTATCTCGACTACCCAAGACTTCATGATATAGCCGCGCAGCTATACGCTGACCAGCTCACGGAGGACCAGAGGTTTCACCTTCCGAACGAACTCGACGACGCGGCTGTCACGAACATCTTGAGTGACTGCATTCTTGCGCCACAATCCACCCTCGTGCTCACCCTCCAATTGCAGCTTTGTTAGGGCAATATCCGGACGTCACCAAAAAGCCTCACGGGCAAGCCAGGCGTAATTATAACATCCAGCAGGCGGCAGGGATAGACCCGGGGGCATACAAAGTGATGAAGGTGCGTTTGGCCGTTTTTTGCATTTTCCTGTTCACCATTGTGCTGAAATCATTCACAGAACGTCGTACGGCATTTGTGCCACAAGCATCTCGACACGGAATTATCCCTTACATCCCAGCAACCACTCCGAATGAACAGACTGAGACTTGAGGTAGTTCCCTGTTTCGCCTCTGTCTGTCCCCCCTGGGCTCACGAAAACCATACGGCTCACAGGCAATACTTGCCTTTCCTCGACTCGCTAAATACGATAAACAGTGGCCTGCAATCGACCTTGTCCGACAATATCTGGAAAACAGCGCCTCTTACCGGACGAAGAAGGTAACCCATTTTAACACCACAAACATCCGACACGGGGCGCTAGCAATCTCCTTGATGTTGTAGGCGACCGTCACCTTGAAGAAGCAACTCGCCGCCACCGAGAGAATGACGTCTCAAGTTAGGAAAAATAGAAAACGGGGCGAGAGTTTTACGGTAACTCGAATGACTCCGGTTGGGAATTTTCCGACGCTCATTGCTTGTTCAGTATGCTAATGAGACCAACTTTCATCATGCCCTAAAGCCTGCAGCAAGGAGGAAAGGGAGTAGTGATCCTCCTGTTCGTGAATTTGTTTCGGTTTGTGTGGCCTGCTGCTGATTCCCTGATTTAGCTGAACACCAGCGATTACTTCCCATCAAATCCTGGAAGCCCCCGGTCAGCGGGTCAACAGCCCTTCGTACAGGGTTCATCGAGGACCTACGATTGCGGAAGTCAGTTCTACCCTGGTACTTTCCGCGCCCTCGTTACAGCAGGAGATCGAGAACTCATCTCGGTTTAGGGCAATACACGTATCCACCACCCCCTCCGATGAGTGACCCAACTGCAACTCAAGGCTGGTACGGCGGTTACTCCTATGGCCAGACAAGTAAGTCATCGACACTATCGATAGACCCCAGAGGTTTGAGACACTGTCTGCAGGACAGGATTATGAGACCAAGCCGATCTACGAAGCCCCTGAAGTCTATACTGGAAGTCAGTTGTTCTCGCAGCCAATGCCGGCGCCCTAGTTCAGTGTGCCGTATCGTAGTCGCCTTTGTCCCCATCGCTTTGCACTTCGTTCGATACATGGACTGTTATTTTTTCGCAGCTCTTCAGATCACTTTCAATCTATGTTGTGTAGCGTAGGCTCTTGTAATGTAGCGTCATCTCTGTACTCAGGTCTGGTTCCACGGCGTCCCATATTCGATGACCGGTAATATATTTCGGTGTAATATTCTCAAGGTTTTGGTAAGAAACGAGGCGCGGAGCGGGAACGCTAATCGCTCGTCGACGTTTATTAAGGTACAGCAATCGGACCGACCGGATTATCGCGAAATCATGCTTCGACCGCTGGAAAGGACAAGTTGGACCGGCGTGTAAGCTAGAAGGTGCGGGAATGTCTCCTCACCTGACAGTCTTCCTCTCCGTGGAGGCGGCCTCGGTCTTCGCCCTGTTCAATACCTTCTGGAACTCGGAAACGCGGTGGCGCATACGCGAATGCATGTAAGCTTTGGAGCATTTGATGTGATAGTGCAGAAAATCACGGAAAAGCTGGATGTGGGAGATGGTGGAAGACGCCACATCCGGGTTGGAGAAGTGGCGGGGGAATAACACAAACGTTACGTAACCGATGTCTTCGGAAGACTTGAGCCCTGACACACCACGAAGCTCCAGCGGAGGATCGCGATTGGTGTATAGGACTTGAGGAGCGTTTTGGATAGCCGGTAACCGACGGGCATCAACGAATTCCTAGAAGCAAGGTTTCGGTCTCAGCTTGCCACCGTGGTCTGGAAGAGGACAAAATAGGGGAAATTGGCACATGCCTGCAAGAAGACCCTTCCGAAAATCCGGTCCGTTTCCTCTCGGAACACGGTGGAGAAGATGACCGTCACGCGGTCGGCAGATGCTCGGACATAAATCGCCTCTTCGTCGCGGTAATGCATCTGCATTAGCTGTCCTTGATTAGATCCAGAACTCTCCAGCTGTTTTTGTTCCTTGAACGCTTGCTCAAATGGCGCGGCTAAGGCGTTCCTCTTGAGCAGCGCAATGGAATTAATGAAAGCGTCTCTGGCCTCTGATTCATTTGGAGGGGGTTGGAATGCAGTCCACGGACGTGATTGTGACTGGACACGTACCGCCTTCGGGTGGGATTTGTTCGAGATCGATGGCCAACGAGACATGGTAATCGGGTTCTGGGGCGGCCAGGTACAGCGGCCCGTATTCACGCCGAAGCACATCGGCTGCGCCGTATTGGACGAGTTCATCCCAGCATCGAATGTTCATGGATAATAAGAGTTGCGTTTTGCGATCTGGGGTTGACAAATGAAACCTGACGTTGTCGAAATCTACGAACTGAACGTCAAGTGAAGACGGCCTGAAACAGACGTTGAGACGCTCAGAGTCGCGGTCAGTTGATTGGGGAAAGCGAGGCGAGCTGACTTGATGCATTTCTCCGCGAGGGTGGTTTGGATAACCACGTTCAGAGGCTTTGTATGTAGTGTGCAGAGTGAGTAGATGATAAGAAAGCCTTGTTACCGAACTGTTACTTACTTCAAGCAAGATCATGATAACCACAGTTGTCGCTGTCCAACGGGAGGAACGGCTGATAGGATGAGGATCACGTGGCTACCTCCACAAGCGTAATCTTCGTGGAAAAAACTTTCAGTTCGATCTTCGACTTGTTCCTGTTAACAAAAAAAATCCACAAGACGGAACTCTAGACTGCAATCATGGGTAAGTGACGAAAAGGCGACAACTCTTGCGACTCCAGATCTTCTAGCTGACGAGTGTATCACCAGCACCAAAGAGAGCACAGAAGATGTCCCTAAACGAGTTCTTGGGTGATAGCAGTGCGTGTGCTCTCACCATTCGCAGCGCTAAATATCGCTAACGTCTGCGATCAATAGCTCTTGGCTCGTGGGCGGACGAGATGGACACGGTACCAACCGGTCGTAAGTCATCGACCCCCCTGGACCTCGTCCGAGTGTTTGTTCAACCTGCGCATCACACAGCATCTGGAGTTCCGGATGACCTACGGTCGCGTCTCAGCGATGCCCCGGATAGAGGTTCTCGTGAGCTACGCTGTCAGTCCCCATATCGCATGCTCCGTCCGTGCTAATTACGGCTCCTCTCCAGCCGATCGACCACCAAGGGAAGATCTCCCGTTGCCAACCAGTCCACCGTACACGGCCTTCATCGGAAACTTGGCTTTCGATGTCACAGAGTCCGAGATGGCTGCTTTCTTCGGTGGACACGAGGTCTGGCATGAGCCACCATCCTAATCACCGATCGAAATCCTCACACGGTTCTTTCGCAGACCAAATCTATCAAAATTATCAAGGACAGAGATGACCGGCCGAAAGGATTTGGGTACATCGAATTTTCCACTCTGGATGGTTTAAAGGATGCTTTGGCGAGGAGTGGGCAGAGTTTCGCGAGTAGGACCGTTCGTGTTAGTGTGGCGGAGCCTCGTAAGTCTGACGTCGGTCGATTGGCGGAACTGGAAGCTTAAAGTGCACATTTAATACAGCTAAGGAACGTATCGGTGGACTCGGAGGTTTCGACGACGATTCCAAGTTCGCTGGGCCGTGGAGACGAGAAGGACCACTCCCAGATTTGAGGGATTCGCGAGATTCCTCCCGAAGGCGTGAAGGCGAGAGGCAACCACCCCCTCCGAACGTCTCGGATAATATTAACGACTGGCGATCTACGAGCCGCTCTTTGCAACCCCCCAGGACACACTCAGGAGACTCTGATAGTCGCCCCCAGAGGAGAAGTGGTTTTGGGGGTGGAGACCCAACCCCCGGTGCCGATGGCGACACCTGGACGATCGGTTCCAGGTTCAAACCGTCAGAAAATGCACCCCCACCGTCTGGTGGGGGGAGTAGGTTCGGTGCAGGATCTGGAAACCGTCCACCTCCCCCTCCTGACGAAGGTGACTGGAGAAGGAATCGGCCAATGTCCAGAGGAAGTACCAGTCCCAATCAGTCTACTCCCCCTACCCCCGCTCGTCGGAAGTTGGAGCTGGCTCAAAGATCCACGAGTACATCAACTGTTGTTTCCCCCCTTTCCTCCCCTAATCCCGCTAATACCAGCCGCCCAAACCCGTTCGGTGCTGCCAAGTGCGTCACTGAATGTTCATTTCACGAGTTTTTGACACTTAATTTTTTTTCAGGCCCGTGGATGTCACCGCGAAGGAGGCCGAAGTGTCCGAACGGATAGAAAAGGAGAAAGAGAAACGGATCCAACACCCCATGTCACGCACCAGCTCACGGACGGGTTCAGATCGTGGTGCACCCAGAAGAGGGTCTGTGGATCCTGGATCAGCAAACCCCAGCCCGACCATTAGTAGCCAACCCACCCCGCCGCCGCCGCGGAATCTTGGCCCCTCCGTCCGGCCAGCACTCAGCTTTGCAGCTGCTGCAAAGAACGACGGTGGTGAGAAGGGAGACTCGGGGGTGGAGGATATCACCAAAAAGGTGGCTGAGACGAAGGTGTGAGCAATTGACATGCAGAAGGTTGGGCCGACCAGACGGTTGAACTTTTATTTGGGTTGATCTTTCGCAGCGTTTTATCTGCTCTCCTTGGTTATTATTTCCTCTTTCTGATAGTTTCATGCCTTCCTCGCACCATTGCGCATCCGCTGTAGCCTAGACCCGCATCCCTTCTCGTCACTCACCCCCTCCGTTCTCAGCTCTGCCTGTTCTCGATTCCTGTCTTGTCTTCTCTCGGAGACGATTTTGGTTCACATGCTCCCTTGTTCTCGAGTTTTTGTCCGCCTCACTCTCAATGGTTGTTTTTACTGCCAATGCAACGTTTCCCAATGGTGTCGAAAAATGATCAAATGAATTGAGCTACACCACTCGACTGATGGAGATGTGCCTTGGGCGTTCATCTCCGCTGGAGTTCTGGATCAATGAACTTCATCCTGCCCCGACCTGCAATCAAAGCATGTGCGCGCGGGGACGACGGATGGTCAGTCATACGGGGTCGGATCAAGAGAAGAGAAACCATCTACGTACCTTTAAACCGAACACCATTCTGGGGTGGCTTCTCGAGGTCCCGCTGATGCCGATCTTTGAGAGCCTCGAGCCTCTTTCGCTTCTCGGCCGCGATCCTTTCGTTCTCCTCCCTCTCCAACCTGGCGTCGTATTCCTCCTCAGTTTCCTTACGTCCCTCTATACCCGGGTTACGACCTCTATCGTCCCCGCTGCTTACGGGAGACCGCGAACGAGAAGGCGAACGGGAAGGGTTAGCGTGGCGATGGTTACGTTGATGGGAGGATCCCCCGTCTGCTTTGTGACGCTTCCAGCGATTGTTTTCGCTGCGGTGGCGTCTGTCGCTCTCGGAATCGGAAACGGTATCATCCCGGGTGTCGTTGGGACCTGAGCGAGCGTGGGAACGCGGGCGAGACCTGCTCCGAGAGTCGCCATCGCTGTCGTCGCTGTGTCTACGCCTTCTTCGCTTCTTGTGTTTATCCCTCGATTTGGAGTGTTTGGCCAAGTCATCTTTGTCCCCCGTTACATCTCGTGAGACGGAGACTTCTTCGGCTATACGGAATCAGAAACAGACAAAAGAGAAGGAAAGACAAAAAGAAAAAGAGATGGTATTTAACCTCCGCCGCAAGCGCGTTTGATCCTAGCCCGTTCCGGGTTCGAGTAAAACTCCGAGTATGGGGAGATCGGCAGGCAGTGTCGCATAACCACGCAGATTGGAATGGAGGGGAGGGGCGGGTGGAAGAAATAATGCTTACGTTGCCGAGGTTGTCGAGCAACAGGTTTCGTTCGGAGCTCAAGCTCACCACAGTTACTGATGACGATCGGAGCCCTCGGGCGGTCTTTCTCGTCCGTCGGAACATCCACGATCTTCGGGATGACGTCTTCGTATCCGCGGATTACCCGGCCGAACACCACGTGTTTGCCTGCTCGGTGGAAGTTGATGATTAATCAGGAATCCCGGCAGGCAGGAGAAGCCCAAATGAGGCGAATGTGAATGAGGATGGTGAACGTTCAAGCTTCGTCACGCAGGAAAAAAAAAAAAAGGGGGAGTGAGGGGTATCACTTACCATTTAGGTGAGAGCACGGCCTCAAGGTTATGAAAAACTGGGAACCGTTCGTGTTCGGACCTTTGTTCGCCATACAGAGTAAACTGGTGATATCAAGCGCGCGCGCAGCAGCCAACCGAGAGACGAAGATGTGTCAGTTTCATGAAGCAATAAACGAGTCAGGTACAAGCTGAGATAAGTTGAGGGGGGAGTCACAACGACTGGACAACTTTACTGCGGTCCGTGGGGCAGCGACCTGGGTGGCAAGCGCCGGGAACGGGAAGATGGGAATCGGTAACGCACCCGTGAGAGTCGAGTTCATGTGACAAGTCCTCGTCTGGGAATGGAGAGCCGTAGATAGACTCCCCGCCCATGCCGTTGCGTTTCGTAAAGTCTACGGATTGGACGATAGCGTCGAGGGTACCGGCCGCCACGATGGCGAAGCCGAAGTGACATCACGGATAGGAACCGGTCCCAGGCGAGCAGGTGGGGTTTACGGAGTCAAAGAAAGCGAGAGAGGTTTGGTAAGCGCGTGAGAGAGCGAGTGGAGAAAGAACCTGAACTTACCCCCACCTTGGATCATAAAATCTTTGATGGAGCGATGAAATATAGAACCTTTATAGTAGAGTGGTCGGTCGGACAAGGGCGATATGCCCTTTTCGCCCGTGCATAGTGCCCTGAAACTGAAGAAGAGCGGGGTAGGCACAGATGAGAGCTCAAACGGTGACAAAGTTGGAGTGCGAGCGCGCACTTTTCACAGGTTTTCGGAACCTTGTCATTGAACAATTCGAAAATGAGTCTACGAGTTCGGTCAAGAGAGGAAATTTGCAAAGATTTGTGAGAACAACGCACCGACCGGCAGGGTTGTTGTCGACGGAAATGTCGAAGAAGGTCCGTTTTCTGACCATGGCCGCTGATGGTCACCGGTCAAGGATGTCGATGAGCGCTCGTCGTTTGTGTGCCGGCTGTCAGCGCTTATTACTATAGGCACCGGAGGAGGACTCGAGGCTGTGGTTTGTGAGAGAAAAGAGCAGCGAGTATATATAGCCGAGAGCTGGAGCAATCCACAACTCGACCATGCATCGTTACAGAACAATCATCTTCGGAGGTGCGCTCTCTCTCCCGCTCTCGCCGACTCTCCCTTCCTCCGATGCTCACCCGGGCGGGTCTCAGCCGGCGGTGTCGGCAAGTCTGCGCTTGTTGAGCGATTCGTCAACGACACCTTTCTCTCGAACTACGACCCCACAATCGAAGGTTTGCTCTTCTTGCCTGCTGCGAGACGGGGGACTGACGATTTTCCTCAAACAGAAGTCTACGAGTGTTCAACCCAGGTCGATGGCACATCCTATTCGGTGCGTCCCCCCCAGGCTTGAAGAAACATCCACCGACTCTGACTGACCCATCGCCCTTCAGCTCGAAGTCCTAGACACAGCCGGTGCTGACCAGTTCCACACATTGAACGAGAGATACATCAAGGTACGTTCCCGCCCCGGCATCATCACACGTGATCCTAACGCGTCGACCTCGTTGAACATTCCCCAGTCCGCCCATGGATTCATACTTGTCTTCAGGTACGCATTTCTACAACCCTCATGCATGGCGCTGTTGACCAGGATATGTAGCCTCACCCAAGAAACCAGTCTCCGAGAAATCGAAGACCTGAGACAACGGATATACCACCTACGAGGTGACGACCATGTGAGCGTAGGCCCTGCTCCTGACTTGGCTGCATCTCACCATTCCCTCGTCCTGCCCCCATCCACCCGATTCCATCAGTCAATACCAATCGTCGTCGTAGGCACGAAGCTCGACCTGGCAACAGAGCGTGAAGTGCCCCAAGAGCTGATTCGCCATTATGCCGTCGGGTGGGGCGTCCCCTTCTATGAAACCTCTGCCAAAAAGAATTGGAATGTTCGACCGGGTTTCGAGGATCTCGTCCGCCAAATGCGTGCACGATTTCCGTACCCTACCAAGACCAAGACCCGACGCGGTGCCTTCCGCAGAGCCAAGACCCACAAGACCTTTACGGACGCCCCTCGCCCCGCCACCGAAAAGTGCCTCGTTATGTGACACTTTCCATTTTCCCCACATTACAACCTCATCTGCATACCCATATCATGTATCATATGCCACTTTCCTTACAACCTCCCTGCCTTCGTCCACGCCTTCATGACACATTGTAGAGTACGTAACCATTATCTTCACCATCCAGGGTGCTCACCTGACCGCATTCGCCTGCTTCGTGTTCTGCCTCGTTCTTTACAGTCAGGTGTATCCCTTACTGTACATTTACCTACACACTACCCCATGTATCCCGAACCTCGACGTCACGGACAATTTAACCCACCATTCATGGACGCTTACGAACGAATATATAGAATCCCCACGTTGTCACACGTCTCCCTTAACGTTCTGGATCAATCCAGAGATATCAAACTTTATTCTCCCAATTGTCACAGAAGGTGCTGCCGATAACGAGTTCAGCCCGGGGTCGACTCACGCCGGAAATAAATTGTCTGCCGCGGATCGGCCCATCACAGACATGTACGGCACGGAGACGCGACGGTTATATCCCGGCTGGGAGAGACAAGCAGGGAACACCGACAAATTTCAAAGTGAGCGTAAGGTTCCACCTCATCCCGTGCCGAGCCTGGGCCGGAAGACGATTGAACAAAGGCGACTTGTGGACAGGAAAGGTAGGTAAAGGTGGAAAAGCTCGTTGTATAAATAAGGTATAGTCGAGACCCGAAATCTCCAAACACGGAACCTTGAAGCCGAGCCGTACAAGGTATAGGCTAGTTGCCAAACCAATCCACAACATCCGTCGTCGGGAATAAATAGGCGATGAGAGACCGAGCGCTGGATCCTTGCTGAGTCGGCAACCAATATCCCAATCTCCACCGAGATGCCTCCGACTAGGCTTAGAAACGAGCAGTTGCCATCGCGAGGACTCCACCTTTACACCCGGATGGGCAAAACCCCCAGCGTGATATTCACAAGGTCTGCCAAACCTTGCGGGACCTGGCCTCGACATCCGATGTTTGATACTGGCTCCATTTAATTGACCGTGGTGGGCGTAAACAGGCAATTTAGAGAAAGGAGAACGGGTACAGCGCCCATCTATGAGCCCTCCGAGTCATTCCCTGGTTCGATGGTCGGTTCACCATCCCCATCGGGCTTCATATTGCCCCTCCCTAGAGCGGTCCGACAAGAGACAAAAGCTCCCCATTCGGTACTCCGTCACTACTGGTCGAGGACACTGCGAAGATAAGAAAGAGGTCTCGGCGATTCGCGATGTTCGATTGCGAATGACGTAGCTCTCGCAGCGATTGCAGCTTTGTGATGATGGAAGTATCCCCGCCTTTTCGAACTGCAACCAGTCAAAAATATATCCATTCTCCTTCTACGGCTACCGAGGCATCGCGAGTTTGAGCCAGGCTGTATCAAGTGGGTAACCTCCCCCCGAGTAGCTGTGTTAAGGGGGGAGGTGACCCCAAGTAGTCTGCGGACAGAGCAATATGACTGGGAGTCTCAGCTCGGCGCCTAGAGGCCCAGTGAGGGGTTTCTCGGTTTGACTGATACCTCGCTGTCGGTCAATACCTGCGGTCGGAACAAATGAGAGTAGGGGGCGAGCAATGTTACCAGGCAGGGGACCGAAGGTAGGAAGGGAAACAAGTCAGTCCACGGAGCCCCCACTGGGTAGCGTGTGACCGTGACGTGAAAGTTCAACTCGTTGAACTTGCCTTTTTTGCAACAATGCTCAACTTTGCGAACAAGTGGTCGTACAAAGGAGGTTTGAAGTTTGACATGTTATCGGGGCGCGAAGAATCCCTTCGCGAGTAACACCGTACTATTCATAACAATCAACAACCCCGACGGGGATAATGTTCGTTCGGGTCTCAGCGTGACGTTCAGGAATGTAGAACCCTCGCTATCCGGTCTAACTCATTAAGCACGGCTGACTCACTCTGAATCTGAGAAGGGGGGTCGGTAGAGGAAGGCGGGAGACCAAGAAATCCGTGCTCACCCAAGGTTGATCCCCTCGACTCTCGTAACTCTTTGGAGGTCTCTCCCAACAAACAATATCATCCGCCTCCTGGCCGTCATACACTGGAACGATCACACCCAGTTCGTAATTAGACACCTAGAGTTTCGTCAGCAGCGTGCAACCAGGAGCCTCATGGCAGCCTCGAAACGCGGAGACTCACAGCGAAAACGGGAGTGAATGTCGTGCTCTTCGCTTGGAAGCCCCCCCACGCGGCCGCAGTGAAGTTGTGCGAGCCTACGTATACCCAACCCGTCACCTTTTTCTCCACAATATCCGAGTCCCCATCGCCACTTTCGGATTCTGTCACAGAGTCATCCTCATCCTCATCGTCCTTAGCCTTCCCTTTAGTATTTGAGGGCGGAGGTTTGCGTCGCAGCGTCCCGAGAATCATCTGGAAATGACAAGTTAGTGAACATACAGACAAGAGGATTAAGCGTCGGTAGCCACACCTTCGAGTGCATCAAAACGCCTCCACGTTTACTCTTTGAATCGTGGAAGAGTTCTCTCGGGAACCCGCTTGACGCCCAATCTGCCCTCTTGAAGAACATCGTTCCTCCTCCCTATTGAGAGGTACTGGCTGAGATAAAGACACGCGAGAAAGGAAACAGGAGACTCGCCGCCTCTCCAAGCCTGCTCTCTCTGACAGTCCCTAGGCTGGGGAACAATATCTTTACACCCGCTTTCCCTGGCCAGGGCAACCTATCAGCTTTCTTCGTTTTCCCAATCCAATCCTGTGCGCTCGCTCCCGATGCCGAATGGTAGAATTCTTTGAGCCACACTTTATTGCACTTCCCCACGCTCGATCCCTGGAAAAGGTAAACTCTCGTGTTAGGGTCCCTAGTTGTAGTATCGACTAACCTGACACTCAAGAGCGACCTCCCACCCCGGCTGAGGCTTGGCCCCGATGTCCATCACGACTTTCATCAGGCGAGGGTGTCCCACTCGAACAACTTCGGGCCACCCTTCAAACCTTCCCGAGAGCGAAGAGACAAGATGGACACGGATTTTTGAAAAGTCATACTTGCATCGTAAATCTAAGATAGATTGTAGTGGGAGAGAAGTTTTATGCTGATCGGAAGAGGGGGTGGAGTGGTCAAGTATTGAACAGAGCGATGGTGGTGACGAAGAATGTACCTCGGTTGTTACGAAACTGTCGAGGCCACTCTGAACATCCAACGCACTCAGCGCCTTCTCAAGATGGCTCGGGAAGTCTTGTGCTCGGGGGTCCCTTTTGGTTGGTGTGGCGCGTAAGGGGATATCCTGTACCCAAGCCGTCTAGAACATTCACAAAAAAGTAAGACATTCAGGATGTAGGATGTGAGTTTCTTTTTGAATCCCACATTCTCAATATCTCGCCAATCCAGTGGGACAAGGTTCGCGGTAGTTATTGCAATTCGCAACCGACCGGACTTGTAAAAGATCTGCGAGATAAAAAGTGAGCGCATGGACCCCCCCTCGAATATATTCTTCCCCACCAACAAGAACTGCGCACGTATTATTAGACGGGCACTTCAAATATCCGGGGTATAAGAGCACACCTTCATATGCATACAACTATAATTGTACAATAACTTTGGGGTAATCCTGATCCAATTCTGTTGAATGAACCGCATGGATGGTTCCCTATTCTCCGTGGCAGGGTGGGATATGATGATGACCGGCGTCACGGAAGAGAACATCTTGTAGGCGAACTCGTAATCGGTCGAGAAGGAAGAAATAATTGCAAAGGCTACATCGTTTTGCTACGGCTCGTAAGCTGGACGCCCGAGGTCTGGAAGCTGGGACAGAGAGGGGAACGACGGGGCGTACCTCTCCAACGATTTCACTCAACCTAAACGTCGGCTTGGTGTCCTTCTTAGGATCAACATGCATATTTGCCGTCTGCCTTATCTCGCCCCTCCAAAACATCCGCGATTGATTTGTGTTAGCGCTCGGGCCAGCACTAGGTTTGGAGGATCCATCGATAGCGTTAGTTGACTGCTTGGATTTGGACCGCTGGAGGATCCTGCTCTGCCGTGGTGTGGCCAAATGTTGTCTCTTGGCTGCAGGTTTACCGAGGTCATTATCATCAGATTCGTAATCTTCGGAGTCGGCGGTGGATGTGGATGGAGTTGGCCCTCGAGATGGGTTGCAATCATCGGTACCTCCTCGAAGACGCTTCTGACGGGCCAAGCGCTCTCTTTCGAGTTGGGCACGTTCGGATAGGAAGCTGTTTGGGTTAACAGACGTATCAACCACTGCCGTGTGAGGTATCGGTTGTGGGGTGGACTGGGATTGAGATTGAGACTCCTGGAGTGCTCGTTGGAGATCGGCTTGGAACCGTTTCTCGGCAGTGGAATCCTCCAAGCTGTGAGCAAGTATCCTTGAGAGAGATGATTCGTATACGATGGGGATAGATTGAAGGAAAAATACCTCTCGGGGGCCCCGTCCTGGATGTCCATGACGCGGAGGAATTAGTGGAAGGGGCCGCCGGCAAAATAGTTTGTGTTTGGCGTTGTTTCTGATGCTTTGGTGGAAGCTCGGGTGCGTTCGCTCGCTGGCACTCATGATCATGGGCATGATTCCCCCACCGGTCTGGTGAGAGGCGGGACAGAACGGCCATGTATTTTGTATGGCAATATCCTCAAGGCGTCCGCGTCTTGCGTGAATTGTCAGACATCGACTCGTATATCCTCGCCCAAGTCTACAAGGGACGATGCGTGCTGACAGGAAACAACATCAAGGTCTCCTTCTATCCCCTGGCGGATCCTGATATGGTCAGTGTTATCCGCCTTTTCCATATCCTGGGCACTCAATTACGAGCAGTTAACAGAGATGGCAAGCCGACACCTCGTGTCTCCCACCATGTCCCCGATCTCCCACCAGAATCTCGTTCCGGTTGGACAAACCGAGGTTGACTCTTTTCGCCTTGGCCTTTGGACCATGTACCCCACAGAGCGCGCTCTCCTCCGCTGCATCGAGCTCGAAGAGCTCTCTCTCACATACCGACTCTGCCGTTCTCGATTTGGTTTCCCGGACCACGAGCCCTCCCATTACCAGAAATACGGTCACCCCGCTGACCCACAGCGAGTTCCCAACTCGTGGTTCGATATCTGGTTCAGCGCGAACTTCCCCACCCACACGATACAATACAGGAGGCATTATGACTTCGAGTGTTATCAGACCTACGATGACCCAGAGTCGCCCTATCCCTCCAGGGAACCTGTTCTACTGTGCGCAAACGTGAACACGGTCGTGTGGTTGCGCACCGAGGTTCTGATGAACATCTACCCCCTCCCCCCTCGCGCAAAGCGACAACTGGAACTCGGGAAATACCTCATCGCACTCTGGTCGACTACACCGCAAGAATTCCCATCTCTTGAACGACCGTCCGGTCTCCCATCCCTCGAGTCTCTCCAAGACCGGATATGCCCTCCAAATCTGAAAAATCCGGACGCCAAAGCAGCAAATTGGCATTCGGACTTGTTGTGGGCCCAGACCGCAAGCATGATGGTTCCCATACGGATCGACGAGGAGGACAGGAACTATATTGTGTTCGAGCACCAGGACCTCGAAAATTTTCCCCCCAGCCAACTCTGAATCCTCCCGTATGGGCCTCGGACGCTTCTTCTATTTCTCCGCTCCGGGCCTCGTTGATCTATGTTATCATACCTATTGTGCTTATTATACTCTGACACTTTCTCCCCTACCTACCCTATGCTAATATGTGCACACATCATGCTCATGTACTCTAAGCTCCCATTCCCTGCACCATCGCGGACTGGACTCTCCTCACGCACTTGTCGAGACACCTGTTTCTATACCTCCACAAAAACTCGGCGCGTCGTAGCCTCCATTTAGAGCAGCCCTGCTATTATATATTAAACGCGTAATCGACGCGTTTCTTCCATAAGTAAAACCCAAGGTGCCTCGAGGTTATGGTATTGATCCTGGATAGATCTCAACGACCGTCGATCCTGAACCTTCAGTGCAGGGGGATCGCAGATTTGCGGAGATACCCGACACCAGGAGCATTCTGAGTCGTGGGATTACAATGCTGGGGTGTCTGCGGTGTCCTCGCAGGATGTGCTCCACACTAGAGCCATTGACGGCGGTCGGGCCGCCAGGTGATATACGGACCTGGTCACCTGAAAGCCCCTGTGATGGACGGTCTCGACCCAGGTGCGAAAAAGTAGCCAGGGAAACAGCCTGGTGTCCATTCGGCCTTGTGGCTTTGCGTCTTTCAATGCGACTCTAGCCCAACCATTCACAGGATGGACCATTGTCTAGAACCTCGATTGCTGGGTCTATGGAGAAGCCCAGTCTAGCCAAAGTCCCTCAAGCGCATCGGGCTGCAGCCCTCAATTATCTCTAACAGATCGGTACACGTGTCCAGAAACCATTAAGGGTGGTCGGTTGGTCTATGGGTGATAATGCAAATGGGGGTATGCACCGGGAGCGGTATATCCGAGAGAAGCACCGGTCCGGGGTATGGAAGATGTGATGACAAGGTAGTCATTCACTTGAGGCGTGTGTTGTTGGCGTCAAGAGGAGCTAAAGTCTGGGGGACCGAAGCAGGCGTGGCTGCAGCGAAGGAAAACACAAGAATGAGGTTCACCAAGGCAGGCCTGCAGGAGGGACGATCCAGGAGTTCGTCCACTCCTGGGCAGACCCACCCAGACGGCGATGACCCTCAAAGCTGAGCCACGTTTCTAAGACACCGAGTGGCAGCAGCAAAGGGGATAGACTGCTATCGGTTATGAGCCAGGTTTGGGGTGGCCACGTGACGCCACCACACCTCGCCGTCTTCCCGTTCCGAGGTTTCTGTCAGTATCACACACCAAGTCCGGTCGCTTCACCATGTCCACCCTCGCTCGTCAGGCACGCTCTTTGGCCGCGACGCGACGCAGTTTGACCACCGCAGCGGCCAACACCCTAGAACCATTAACCTATTACAAAATCACCCTTCGCCGTTCCGCAATTGCCCTCCCGGAACCATTCAAAGCCACACTGGTGTCTTTGGGGATCCACCGACGGATGCAGACAGTCTACCATCCACACACGCCAGAGTGCGCTGGCAAGATTCTTAAAGTGAAGGAGTTGGTGGAGGTGGAGAACGTTCCGGCCTCGGCGGTGAGGACAAAAACTGAGCAGAGGCAGGAGAGGAAGGCTAGCAAGGGTTACAAGGTTGTCGGGTCAACTATCTCGTAGTATTCCCTGGGCGGTACGAGATTCATTCTCGCGAAGAGTTTTTTTTTGTGTGGTGAGCGGTTCGATTGCCGGTGTCATTGAAGAAGCGGAAAATCTGATTGTTGCGCGTTGCACGCTTACCTAGGAAGGTCTGGTGCTAGCTCGGTTTGCTTTTGTTTAGTGTTATTCGTGTTCGTACTTTGCACATGCATCACTGAATCGAATGGCAGACGGTAGACAGCTTTTGGTGAGAAGACCAGGGGTGGTCCACGAGACCGAGCACGCTTTGGGGTCACTGGAGTGTGTGGTGAGTTTATTCCGTTTAAGACTTTGATGGACTGGGACTTGATCTAGACCAATCTGAGACGGCCGAAAGTGTGGCCGATGCACGATGCAGATTTCAAGGTGATTGTGGAGAACAAATAAGAGGCTTTCATTACCAGATTGTCACAGCGCCAGCAGATCTTTATTATCTGTCGCGAAGCGAAGAAAATTCCTCAAATCCAACGCAAGCGAGGGGGGGGGGGGGGAGGACGGGCTTCGGATCAAGATCCGGAGTTGATCTTACCCTCGACGTTTTATTTAATCACTGGTGATCACCGTGATATAAGAGAGCTCAGAATCCATCCACCGTCTTTCCTCCAGGCTTGAACCTCTCACTCCACCTCTCTCATTCACTCAGTCACTCGGTTTTTTCTCCTTAAATCTTCTTCTCATCGTCCCAATCGTCTACCATGGTTTGTCTCCAACCCAAAATCGCGATAAACGTTTTAATCTTCGTCATTGTTTCTCACCAGGGTGTCACCATCGACAGTCTCTCTCCCGGCGACGGCAAGACCTTCCCTAAGAAGGGAGGCAAGTCCAACCTCGTCTTCAGATCAGTCTCGACGCCCCCTGATCTTTCTCTAGACGTGGTCACAATCCATTACGTGGGAACCCTCCAGGATGGGAAGGTATTCGATTCAAGCAGGGATCGGTATTTGTCGCGTCTTTGGAGATGTTCGCCCATGTTCTGACTACGCACACAGCAATAGCCCATTCATAACACAAATTGGTGTCGGCAAAGTTATCAAAGGATGGGACGAAGGCGAGTTGTTATCGATCGGCTCGTCAGCCCATATCTCGACAGTCAGCTCTTACCCCTGTGTTCCACGTATCCAGCCGTTCCACAGCTGTCGCTCGGTCAAAGGGCTTTATTGATCGCCACCCCCGATTTCGTGAGTCGGGACCTTCACCTCGTACGCCACACCACAGGGGGCTTATCTATAACACACAGGGGTATGGTGCTCGCGGGTTCCCACCAGTCATTCCACCCAACGCCACTCTCAAGTTTGAAGTCGAGTTGCTTAAGATCAATTAACCGGTGACATGATGCGTCCGCGTACTGTCATTTTATTCGCACGCAACATGCATCGAGTTTTGTCGTCTGTATTGCATTCCTGTCTACATTCCTGTATTGTATGTGATTCCACAACCTCCGCACGCGCAAACAACCTCGGTCAGGCTCGAACCATGTTTTGGCACGGTAAACATAGGCTGCTCAAATTCCGTACATTCATCGATTTTCTATCGGGTTCGCCCGAGGGACACAGTAAGGACAACAAACACTCGCCGAACGAGAAGTCGGAGATCATCGAAAGATAACCCAGGGTGGATTTCGATGTCGACTCGGAGGTCCCCAGATGTGGGAAGGTGAAGACAAGGTCAAATAAGGTCGACCTCCGGACGATCTCATCAAGGTAAAGCGGTCCGTCCATCTGGGACGTCAGGGACGGTCGAGACTTGGATAGACCGGATTTTACTCTAATCTGCATGCGCTGATCCTGATCCCTCATCCATGCTCTCGATAAAAGACTGAATGCCTACCCTGTATGTATCTGAGACTGCTGAATTGCTCGAGCAAGGCACACAAAGTTAAGGGCAACGCCGTGGTGGCATTCAAATTACATATGGATCGTCTCTTTGGCGAGGCATCGACTCGCAAAACAAACGCGGCAGGCTATCTGATTCGGATATGCGAAAGCACCCCGCAATTAGAACCTGGTGGTGAGACTGAAAAAAAAGGGGGGGCATACTAGAACACGAGTACGGGTTCTGGTCATCGACCATCCCTGCGCATGGCCGCCTAGATCTCGTCAGGATAGGCAAATTCTTTGTCCACCGGATTTGGACCTCGTAGTGAGATTTGCCCTGCTCCACAAGATATTCCTTTGTTTTTTTTTGGGCGTGGATGAGCGGAGGCAAGTGCATCATAAGTGGATCGCCGAGGCCTCGCCACCGCAACTCCGCGGCCCACGGCAAACGCCGACCCTGCCGGCCGACATAGAGCTCTGGAGATGTGGCCTCCAGGGCGGCCGACTGCATCCGTCTGTCCCGGCCCCCATCTTCCATATCTTTATTTTCTTTTCTCGTCAGTATCCCACCCTTCGTCATGCCGCCCCGCTTGTCACTTAATGTCCGCATCTGATATGCCAGGATCTCGCCCGAAAAGCTCAACCACATCCGCTGGCTCACTAGACCTCTGGTGGTCACTTCTTACCCGTTCGGCCACTCTGGATTTCCAACTCTCCTGGCCCCACCCCTCGTTTTAGAGGAACTATGGCGTCGACAAGCAGGCCAGAGCCCATGAATGCCTCCCCACATCATCCAAAGGTCAAGGTCACATGCCAACTATCCGATCCTCTCTATGTCGCAGGAGGCCTCGTTGCCGGAAAAATGGAGGTCGAGTGCAGGACAGACAAGGGGCTCGGCCTTGGCGTCATAATGGTCGAACTCTTTGCTATTGAAGGTCAGCTCCATTACAAACCCGCACATCTCTATTTCCTCGCGCTGATCTCGCACCTTTCCAATTTCGTTAACCCGGGCTGTCTCCCCGCCGTCATACGTCTTGTCAGAGTTAACCTCGAGGGATCACTCCGCGACCTCCACGTTCTATCACACTCGAAGGTTGTTTCAGGGTCCAGGACTTCCACCATCGAATTCTGTTCATGCACATCCCCCAGCAGGAGCCCCCCCACTCTCCACGGACTACTACTATGCCAGAAAGGGGGTGACGACATTCCTGTTTAGATTTCCCCTCCCCCCGTCATGTCCTTCCTCGATCAATTTCGGTTCGGGCCTCGCTACGATCAGATATGAAGTCCGTGCCACCGTGGGAGTCTCATACAAGGGAGAGAACAAGCTGGTATTTGACAAGAAGGAGGTAGATGTTGTCGAAACATTCGAGCCTGACTTTTCCCGGGTCGATCCCGAAGCTGTGGTGGTCGGGGAGAGTGGGAAGATCTGGCTTCAAGCAAAGCTGCTAGGTGGAGTTGTGGTTGCCGGTCAACCTGCCTGCGTGGAACTCACCGTCAAGAACCATTCCCTGAAAAAGGTGAACACGTTCCTTGGCGGCCACTCTATGTTTGGATTGACCCTCGGTTCTAGAACACGAGCCTTAACCTTTCACTGTCGCGGCACCTCCATTTCCCAAACGTTCCTCCATCACAGAAGGCACCATTTCAGATATCAGACATTCTTATCACCGTCCCATTCAAGGGTCCCGACTACGTTATCCACCCTGGTATTGAGGGAGTGGCAAACCTGGTGTTTGACGCCCCCAAGAATTCGAGAGGAGTCAAGGGTAGTGAGAGACCTGGAAATGAGGATTCCACGAAGCAACTAACACCATTGTTCGGAGTTAAATGCATTGTCACCATCACGATGTCCATGGGGCTGGGAAGGTTTGCAACTGCCTTTCGTCTCAGTGTTCTCCCTTCTGACTTTGGACTTCTAGCAAGGATCTGGTGGTCGAGATCCCCATCACGATTCTTCACCATAAGGCTATCCCTGCGTTGCCTCAGGAACTGGAGCCATCTCGGCCCCCGGTACAGTCCTACCCGGTATACGATCAGCCGTATGTGCCGGTTACGCCGGTACCGGTGATGTACACGGGGCGCCCAACGTCACCGTACGATTACATTCCGCCGCAGCCCATCATGTCCCCTCATCCAGGTCTTCCCTATGTGGATCACGGTAATATGTGGTTGCCCTACGGTGTTGTCCCGCAAGTACCCTATTACCCTCAATCACAACCCGCGCAGCAGTATTACTACCCGCCGCTGCAGTCTGGTCTGGTCCCTCTTCATACAGGAAATGGAATGCTTCCTATCAGACCTTCTAGCACAGAACCGGCGCCGTCCCAACCACTCCACTCATTCTATGAAATGCCCCCACACATACAACCGGCACAACAACTGTTACCTTTCCCCGTGACTGCCGAACCACAGCAACATTATGCTGCTGGAAATGCGGAAATAGAGGAAGGAAAGGGCGAACGCGCAGAAAGGGTGTCTCGTCAGCTGCGAATGTCGATGAGGGCGCGCTCGTCGTCCCCTTCTCACCACAGGTTCCCGACTCACCTTCCCCCCGCCCAAGTTCAACCATCGTTTGGGTCCCCGTCGCTGGATCAACCGATCTCCCCGACCAATCCTCCGATCACGAGGAGACCTTCTGTTCACCTCACACCCCAGAACCTCCCTCCACTATTGATTCAACAGCACACGGGTGGAAGCGCGGAGTTGCACTCACCCAGACCGGTTATCTCGCCTAAAGCTTCCTTCACGGTAGACCCTTTAACGAACGAGATCAGAGGGATGACTAAGGACGAGAGAGTCGAGAATCTGGAGAAGATGGCCGAGGAAGCTATCAGGGAGAACAGCGACATGTCCGGGTCTGGTGGACTCAATGCTGGCGCTACGACAGGCGTTTCTCTGAATAACCAACCTCCAGAGATCGACAAGACGCTACCTTTACCTCCTCTTCCTGCGGAGGAACCTGTTAGACTTGACAGGTTATTTCCCGCCTCCTTCATTCCAGAAGAAGAGGAGATCACGCCGAAGACCCCCACTTTAACCGCAACCACACCGTTCAAGCTTGGAAGGTCAATGTATCGCCACTTAAACGCACCCGATTCCGGCAGTAGCGGAGGTGCAACCTCGGGCCTAAGTGGTCTGGATGCACTCGAGGCTCGTTTGATCGCCGAGGTTGGGACTAGGAAAATTGACAAGGGTGACGCAAAGCCAGATGTCCGATCGGTTTTAGCTATGCCGATCGATATCCCGAATCCTCGAGGCCGAACAACAAGTAGGGGTGGTGGCCACGCGAGGAGCCCAGGAGAGAATAGCGCCAGCTTATTTACGCATGGGATTTCGGAGGACATTAACGATTCCGCGATCTCAAGCCTCACCTTGGCCGGGGAAGGTAAATCACCGGTGGCCAACGCGTTGCGATACGAGGAGATCGGTGGAAATGGACCCAAGACGTTGAGAACGGGAAGGAGCATGAGCCGTGGTCAACTTGATCCCCCTACCGATGACACCGTTGAGAAAATTCAAACACCCCGAAACAGGGAGAGGGAGAGGAAATCGAGCACGGGGAAGAAGTCTACTGCGTCTGGACACAAAGGCGGAGGGAAGAACGAAGGGAGGAAGATGAGGAAGGCTGCAGTAGGACGGGTGGCGGATTGGTTGGGGAAGATCGATCCGGACGTCCCCCCACCCCAAGTCGATACTCCTCCTTCGACTAGCCCGCTTCCTGGTACCGAACAGCACCCACTGGATCTGACGTTTAGCCCCGTCTTTACCGCAAGCCACCCTGGTTCACCCGAGACCTTGAGCAAGGCTGAGTTACCAGAGACTGAACTCTCCAAGACACCTGTCTCGAACCGTTCCCCCGAGCTGGACATGGAAGAGGTGAAGGCTGGAGCGGAGTGGGAAGTTTCTGCCTCCCCAAACCCACGTTCCTCAGGGTTCGCACCGATTCACTCTATCAAGATGAGGGGATCGCCGAGCCCTGGAAAAGACGACGTCGCCTCAACGCCTAAGCCATCCACGGCCCAATTACCCTGGATGCAGAAACTGGCCAAGCCGACCTCCGCCGATCTGAACTTCGTCCCTAGGTTCGGGAAGAGCGTCATCCCCCCAGATCTAGCTGCCAAGTACGATATTCGGTCCGCGAGAGGTGGGCGAGGCGGTAAAGTTACTGCGGTCGCGGCGATTTGGGCAGCGGCTGAGAAACAGAACGGTCCTGCAAAGCTTCCAATCCCGAAGCCTTGGGCCAAGCCTCGAATCCCTGACAAACCCATCATTGCTCCCAAGCCGACAAAGCCAAATGTCGCGCTGAAACCAGTTGGTCTCAGTGTCACCAAACCCACGGTAACCGACCTCGCTTCGAGAAAAATTGATGTAGGGAAAGTTAAACCGACGCAGGGCGTTTCGGACCCACACGCGGGCGAAGATGATGAGGAACCCGCAACCAAAGGGGCTGATCACACCAGGGCAAGGATGGTTAAGGGCCGTTCGGTTCCCGCTGTGATATCTAGCTCAACTGCAATCCCCATGATCTCTTCCACGGCATCCCTTGTCAGACCACCTGGGAGTTCACCTGTCCGTGAAAGACCTGGCAAGATCAGTCGTGGACTCGGCACGTGGATTTCAACCATCGAGGAAGACGTCGCCTCGGATTCAACCTCGGTTGGGGCGGGGCGCACGAGGGAAGGGGAGGGAAAAACGCATGTGATGGGATCTCCAACCAAGGCGGACCTCGCGTTCGGGCAAGCTAGACTACGGGACCTCATCAAGAAGTATCAAGGTTAAACAGGCACCATCAAACCCCACACGCGCATCTCACACACACACCTGCACGCATCACAATCATACCCCCTCCACACCGCTCTGTTCAATTTCGCAAGTGACTTATTGCATCTCTTCCGTGCGTTCTTACCTGCTTTCAATTCTTTGGTGTGTTTGCCGTTGTCGTTCAGGTCTCGTCGACTCATCACTTGTCGTTGAATTCCTACATGTATCTTCCTCTCGCCCCTCATCGCCATTCCTCTCTAGTTACACTGTATTGACGACCTTCCTCTCCCTCTTTGCTCATGACTGACCTAACGAAACATTCCATGATAGTGACGATGTATCCTTACTACACTTAATCTGTATTATTCACAGATTACAATCATGCGATCGCCCTCAGCATCAAAGATCTTGTAACGGCGTTGAGAAGAGGGAGCCGGCTCGGCGAACTTGAGGTACCGAGTTCATCGGCTTCCGATGCGATAGCTTACCCTTCGCTCTAGCCCAAACGAGACAGAACCGTAGACGAAGCGCAACATACATACGCACTGGGAAATATTTGGAGTTGCCTCGTACCCCATGTAGTTCCAGGGGGTGTTGTATATCCCACGTCGAAGCTCTGGGTGCCCACGGTGAGCGGAGGATGGGTTCATGTCTGAGGGGGTGAGGTCGGGGACGCCGCTTTTCATCAACGACAGTTGACGCTAGTGTTGTTCAACTGACAGGGGTTCCATGTGTGAGAACAGGTTACGAGCGCGGCAGATTCGCGACGGCGGGCTGTGAGCGGTGAATCAGATCGGTCGCAAGGGTTTGTGACGGTAATATATGGGGTACTGCTGGCCGGGGTTGTCGTGGAAAACCTCCAAGCGTAACCGAGACCCCATGCGGGAGTGTGTCGGACGATGGGCCCTGGGTCCCACAGCAGTGAGGAATAGTAGGTGATCCTGAGGTTGGAAAAAATGGGGCATTCGTACAATAATTTCAGCCTCGGGGGAATGGATCTCCGCCGGTCACCCGACTTGTGTCAATCCTTGGATAATGAATGGAGGTTCCCCGTCGGGCGGTCGCACACAAAACGGTGACAAGCTAAGAAGCATCGCTACAGCGAGTTACATAACGTTCGCAAGGGAAAGAAAAACGCCGTCTCGCTTCAGATGCACCTGACCTGCAGTTTCTGATCAGCCCAATTTTTTTTCTTACGTCTGAAGAGTGCACAAGGCGCCCGGGGTTAATATTGAATATCTTTTCAATTCTGGGTATTGGGTGAAAACTTTTGCCATGTAGACTCTAGGGAATGTAGGATCGGCACTCGAGCTGAGGGGAAGAGGAATTGTTGACGATCGGGCCGATCCCGTTCCGAGAGGTGGTGACTGGAATCCGAGCACACACTCCGAGAACGCGCGCATATCCGTGGGACCATACGTCTTCCACGCGTACTGGACGTGCCCTATCTCATCTCACCCATCCCTCGACTCCGACGTCGACATGGCTCCCAAATACTCTCATATCAAGAAACGTGGGGTGGCGCTCCCGTCTACTACGACCTCTTCGAAAAAACAGACGACGAAGCAAGACAACAAAAAACCGAGCCCGCACACAGACAGAAACATCTCCCAAGCAATGACGGCGGTCGCCCAACTCGAGCGTGCCATCTCTCGAATCCTCCTGATCCGTTACGAGCAAGACATGGCTCGACTCTTCTCGACGCATTTATATTCCGTCGCCTTGTGCCATCTACCGTCCCTCGTCATGCGCTGTACCACCTTGGGGGGCCCAGGATGGGTCGCTGTGAATGCCGACGGAGAAGAAATAAAGGAATTCTTCCGGTCCGTAATCGCAATGGACCTTCGAGAAGCAGGAGAGCGCGTCGCGACCAAGAGCGTCCTCTGGTCGTACACCGCCCTCAGACAATTCGTAAGTGTCGATTTGCGCTCCCGCATCGCACCCATGCATGCTAATTTTTAGGAGCGCGCGTTCTAGGCTATGTCAAATGATGTGCCGATATGTCAGAAGAAAGGGCTCCACTCGTTGCGTTTGCTGCCACACTTTACGGCGCTCAAGGCCCATTTGGATTCCTTGGAGGCCATGCCGCCCGCATCATTTGCGAAACCCCCCCACCTCGGACCCCTGACGGAAGGTTACGCTGCTCTCGAGGATGCATGCAATCTAGCCTTTGGTGTACTGGCGAAAGGGAAGGGTTCTTCGCGCGGCGGTGGAGGGGATCAAGACGAGCGCCGGCTTAAGATAAGAGTTGGGTACGAAAGGCTCACTCAGGCCCTTTGGAGGGTCGCTCGAGAGTTTGATGTCCGGGGTTACGGATCGATCTTGAGGGAGAAGTTGACCAATAAGTGGTGCGACTGCGGCTGCTCTACGGATCACCTCAGCGAAGTCTGCGAGCGTACGGTCCGGGACGGTGAGGAAACGGCAGGATTGAGAGCTGGGAAGGGACGGGAATGGGATGGAAGAGGTAAATGCCACTGTTTCTGCCTTGTCCGCCTCGAGCCAATCAACCAAACCACACACACACACAGGTGTCGGCGTCTACGGATGGGAGACGCACGAAGAGGAGGACGTCTGGGACGTTGAGCTGGACTTTGCGAGCTTTGATCCCGAGTCCCGTGCGGCGGAGACCGACATGACAATCGGGGAACTGATGGCATGGAAATATCTCCAAGCTGAGCGAGAAAAGGAGTTGGTTCGTAAATTAATTCTTAATTTTTATTTTCGGCTGGAGATGTTTATGGACCCCCAAACGATTAGGGCAACGCGTCGTTTAGGACTGGTGATTATACCTCGGCCATCCAGCACTATCGGCTAGCGCACGAGATCGAACCTGAGCTTCCTCGCTATCAGCTCAACCTCGCCGCGGCGTATATCAAATTGAACGAGTGAGTTGACCGGTGACTTGGGAGCGGGATTAGATGCTAAGATGCCGGTTTGACGTTAGTTGGATGGCGACGGAGAAAGCTTGCGACGCAGCACTCCTCCAGCACAAGAGTAGCAAAGGGTACTGGAGGCGTGCAAAAGCACGAAAGATGCTTGGGAGGGTGGATGAAGCGATTAAAGGTCAGTCGGTTGAGACCTGTCCGTTTTTGGGGATGTGTTTTTGAGATCTCCTCTAGACTTGCGGGCTCTGATCCGATTACAACCCTACAATACCGAAGCGATCTCTGAGCTAACGGCTTTGTTACCTCCAGACCCACTGTCCGCTCAGCCGACAAAGGGTGCCACGGCGGGGGGTTCATCATCATCCGCAAAGGGCGGTTACCTGGACCTTCCCAAACCAAGACTCCCGAAACCACTCCCGTTTGAGACAACGGAGGAAGAGAGGCAGAAGCTGAAGCTATCCAACTTGCCGCTGACGGTCGACGTTCCATCAAACTTTGAGTTTATGGCGGCCGCTCCCGGGATGGGTGGCAAGACGCCGTCGGGCAGAAAGGGGAAGCCTAAGCAGAGCGGACCCCGCGGAGGCAAAGACACACCGCTGGTTCCGGACATGAAGAAGGGCGCTGGAAAAGGACAAACGATGTCATTCACGTATCCGAACTGGGAGAGGTATCTTGTGAAGAAGGTTACGGATTAGACTCCGTTCGAATGGGAGACTAGCTTGTTGATTGATTATGGTTTGGTCAAGGGAGAGGAGTATGATCCCCGCTCCCGTTAGTTCGCAGCGGAGGTGTGTTCAGTCAGTTATTATTCCGTCGACAGGCGTTCCCCGTGCGTTCTCGACGTCTTTAGGATGCGAGTGTACGGTACGGTACCAGAGGGAGGTTAAATGTTTTATCTCGGCTTTCGCGTTCACAGAGGTCGGTTAGGGAGCAAGGCTAACATCCGACCGGCATCAAACTCAAGCCTACAAGCGTAAGACGGAGGAGGCATTTCGGGGAATCAGAAGCGCCGGCCGGTGAATTTTTGAGTAGGCGTGTGGGACTAGAAGAGGAGATGGGCTCCCCGTTCCTGGTAATAGGCGGGTCTGTTGGAACGAGCGAGCGGGCTTCACGCGAACGGGTTCAGCGTGCCTTGGTAACAGATCCAGCCTAAGCACCCGTTCTGGACATTTCCGATCGAATATCCAATCCCCCCCTCCGCTTACCACATTTTCCTCAATTTCCTTCCGTCCATATTCCAATTCGGCTGACCTGACATTCAACAGCACTCCAGCTGACCCTTATGTACACATTCACACCACGATATATATTTCCACACATCCTCCCCATCTTCTCCTCACTTCCCCTTTCACCTCCCTGACGATGGTTTCTACAATCCCAAACAAGCCTCACCAGACAGCGGTTCCACTCGACTTCCTCGTCGTAGGAGGCTCTTCCGCTGGTCTGGCCGCCGCATATGCTCTGCGACGTGTGGGCCACCGAGTCCTCGTCCTCGAACAGAATGCCGATTTCTTTGACGTCAGTGTTGCCCCTTCCCCTCTGCGCTCCTCCCCGTTCTCATCTTTCTCGGGTTCCAGGAAGGCCGCTGTGGCGGATACAGAATACCGCCCAACATGTCCAAGGTCTTCTACCACTGGGGGCTGGAGGAGCGCCTCCTCAAGCTCGCCCTCAAGTCCAATATGACACTCTTCACCCGCTGTGAGTTCCTCCATCCTTTACCTAAAACGCGGTTTGAGGGTGTGAATACGAACCCTGACCGTTCTTCTGCCTCCGGCCAATCACCGTTTTGCTGATCGATCATCCCTGTCACTCCCATACTTCGGTTCCCCCCAAATAGACGAGTCTGGCGAGGATCTTGGCGGACACGTCTGGATTGATGAACTCATGAGAGAAACTGGCGGAGAGTTCCTGTTTGCGAAAGTGAGTGTCCCCACGCCGTCGCTTGTTTCATCAAACATCCTGAACCTCCCGCTCCAGCTCGCAGACATCAGAAAATTCCTGTATCAACTCGGCTACGAGGCCGGGGCAAAATACAGAACGAACGCAAAAGTCGTCTCTGTCGATGTAGCTGGAAAATCCGTTACCCTAGAGTCCGGAGAAGTCCTGACAGCCGACGTGATCATTGGGGCCGACGGCCGACACGGACTTTGTCGTGAATTGGTACTTGAGTGTCAGCCAGCGCCCCAATCCACATACACCGGCGTCACCATGTACAAGTCAGTCCTCGTGTGTCATCATAATGATGATGATTGGGAACCATCTGACGTGTTTACGTTTAGTGCTCTCATTCCGGGGGACAGGATCCGGGCAGACCCTGAGTTGTCAAAATTCTTGGGAAGCGTGGTGGGTTCATTAGATTCGCCTGTTGCACAACGCATCTTTTTAACGGCCGTATTACAGGCGCAGTATGTCTGGTTCGGCAACGGTTGCGCCAGCATGATGTTTGAGGCAGTGAGTATGAATTAATTAAAAATTGACCCTGCAGCTGACCCCGTTTCATAGGGAAACGACAACGATATGGGTGTCCATCTTTATGTTCCCGATAAACAGGACAGGGGAACGGACTGGAACTGTACCACGGAGGAGATGCTCCGTTGCGCAGCTGGCGCAGAACCCCAGTAATTTTTTTCGCTCTTGTGTCCTGCCTTTTTCCATCTCTTTCTGACCCACATGGTTCAGGCTTCGCAAATTCATCAGCATGGCGACAAACGTCTCCCGATCACCACTATACGATGAATCTGATATAGAGGATTGGGTGCACGACGATGGTCCGCTGGTTCTCATTGGTGATGCCGCTCATCCAATGCCAGTAAGCCCCCCTCCTCCCTTGTTCTCATTCGGTTTTCACGTTTATTAATTTTACACCCACCTAGCCTGGTTCTATCCAAGGCACTTGCATGGCGATCGAAGATTCGGCCGTCCTCGCAAAGCTCTTTGGTCACCTCATCTCTGCAGATCAGGTCTCGAGTTTCCTCTACGCGTTCCCAGAACTCCGACAAGCGCGTACCAAGTCGACTCGGGTAAACGAAATGGGTAATATCCAATTCATGACGATGCCCGACGATGCCGGCGCCACCTTCCGAGACGCGCACTTCAGGGACCGAAGGGACAAGAACCTCAGTCCCCTAGAAGACGAGTCAGGCAGTGCGTCCAGCGTTTGGGAGGCTATCAAGGAGACTTGGTGCTACGATGCGGAAGATGAGGCGGATGACTGGTGGGTTGGATGGGGAATGCTAAGATTGAGATCTCAGAGGACGGAGTTGGAATTTGGTATGGAGGTTCAGGTAAGCGTATCGACCCCGCGCTCCACACGGATCGCCTGATTCACAGTTTATCAGAATACCCCACTTTCTCTACAAGTGATGGTCAAGTGATGATCTTCTTTCAACGCGCGCTTCCTGGATCATCATACATATATGGGCTTTGCTATGTTTTCTATGTCGACTTGCTATCTCTGCATATACGATACCATCTCCTCTCCCTCTCATGCGGACTAGAGATAGTTCATTACGTTCGTTTACCTTGCATTCACATGTATCCTCGTACCCTGCCACATCCACAATCGATCACGCGTTTGCTCGCCCACCCGATCGTTCTCAATGACTCGACTCTCCAGCCTCAGGCTGACCCCCGATGGTCGCCTCCTCCCTGGAAAAGCAGCTGGCAGCGGGCCTTGAATCCCGCGAGGCTAGGAATATCCGCAGATTCCTTCCTCCGTCAGCCGATACTGCTTTGGTCGATTTTTCCTCAAACGACTACCTTTCCCTATCAAAATCCCCCAAGCTTAGGACTCGCTTCCTCGACAAGCTTGGATCTGCCGAACAAATACTGGGATCTGGCGGTTCGCGACTTCTCATCAACAGTCCCGCCCATGCAGACCTCGAGGATCGTCTGCGTATATTCTTCAGCCGCACCGATGCCGCCCCCCAATCCGGGCTATCATCACCCACGACCCTAGCTCTAGATGCCCTCCTCTTCAATTCGGGCTTCGACGCTAACGTCGGCTTCTTCACGTGCGTCCCCCAGCCCGGGGATTTTATCGTTTACGACGAGCACGTCCACGCATCTGTCCACGATGGGATGAGGATGTCCCGCGCCCGAAGGATCCCGTTCAAACATAACTCCGTCGGGGATCTCGAAAAAATTTTGCTCGGATTGCAAACCGAACGTCCGGGGCTAGTCACCGGGAACGGATCCGTGTTCATTGCTGTCGAGAGCCTTTACAGCATGGATGGGACTGTATCGCCTCTGGCAGACATCATTCAGATTGCCGAGTCGGTCTTTCCCAGTAACAATGCTTACGTCTCCGTTGATGAGGCGCACTCCACTGGAATCTACGGGCCTAACGGCCGGGGTCTCGTAAACCTGCTTGGTCTCCAACACAGGGTGTTCGCGAGGCTGCACACCTTCGGCAAGGCTCTCGCAGGCACCGGAGGTGAGTTGGTTCACCCAGATACTGTCGAACACGACACTGAAGCACGGAATAATATAGCTGTCCTGCTTGTTCCGCCGTTAGTCAAGCAATACCTGATAAACTACGCTCGGACGTTGATATACACGACTTCCCTGAGCCACGCGAACATCATCTCAGCAAATTGCGTTTTCGATATCCTAGAGTCGGGACGTGCAGAAGAGGTGGGAATCCGCTTCTGAAACACATCCGGTCTGTTGTTTAGTTAACGTTGGGGTGTTTGACAGCTATCGCGCCATATTTTGGCTCTCTGCGAATACCTGACCGTAACGCTCACTGACCGAGTACGGCATTCACTAACGCCGATCACGCCCCAAATTCTATCGTTGCCTGAGCATCTCCAACCGTCGGGATCATCATCGTCATCCCCCTCCCAACTTCCGACACCGATAGTACCCTTGATGACATCGTATCCCCATCCGTTGGCAGCCCGTCTACGGACACTCGGATTGAACGCACGTCCCATCACCTGGCCGACGGTCCCAAAGGGAAAGGAACGTGTGAGGATCTGTCTCCACGCCGAAAACACCTTCGAGGAAGTCGATCTGTTGGTCAAACATTCGGTGCAATGGGCGACGGAGATGGCCGTTGAATCCCCCGGTGTTTTGGCCAAGTTATGATATATGACCCCCCTTCCCCCTGTCCCCTTGCTCCACCGCCGGGAACTTCTATCAGCTTTGAATCGAAACCCACCCAAGGAATCAACACACCGTTATTCAACGTTCAACCGCCGAGAGAATACAAACGAAAACGAAAAACCGGGTAGGTCCAGCACACCAGTCCCCGTGGGGTAATAATGATGTCTTGGCAATCCAGGAGTTTTCAGAAGCGAGGTATAAAAAAAAGATTATTATCCCTTGTAGGTGCCTTCTCAATTCGCCAACCTGGTTGGAGGTCTGATCACCGCTCCCTTGCAGATTCGCCCATCTATCCCCCCACCTTCCCTTTTCACGGGGATGCAACAAGCACCCACCACAACACCGAGTTTACATCTCAGTCGAATTAGAGAATGTTGCTACTACTTCCATGCGACACCGTATCCCTCTTAAAGTCCGCGCAATCCAAACCCTGCTTCATTTATCGATTCGCACGTGATGAATACAATTTCCAAG
>Ga0307515_10001069_pt1 | contig 62764 bp, 80 predicted proteins | sample 17_EM_MG_FD_194513 | JGI IMG/M metagenome (GOLD analysis project Ga0307515, IMG submission 194513) | Populus trichocarpa ectomycorrhiza microbial communities from riparian zone in the Pacific Northwest, United States - 17_EM | ecosystem: Host-associated > Plants > Roots > Unclassified | place... | reverse complement strand
GAGTTCGGGCAAGTTAGACCCGCTGTAAACAAGTTCGCAGTGGAAAAACGATGTCTAACCAAGATTTCACCCTTCCAGAGTCTTTTCTCCATGTATTTTCTCGCATCCATATTAACCGTACAACTATTGGTGTACTGGTTTATTTTCAGATGCCAAACTGCACTCCACTGAACTGCAAAGTCCTATAAACTGCACTGCACTGCCAAGAACCAACTATTTAACCCACCAGATTACCGCATCCAACCAGTATACTGCTTCCACCGTTGGGAGGTCTGTCTAAACTAGAATTCGACTCCACTCCTGACACATCATACTCACTTTCATCGTATCTTCTTCCACCTGAGTGTCCCATGCGTTCATCAGTCGGCTATCTTCTAGGATGCGGTTTATATCTGAATGGACCAGCAAAGTTTGCGCGGATATGACCACCAGATGCCATACCTACTATCGGAAATAGTTGACCAAAAATATTGGTAAATGCGATTCCTGCATACACAATTAATACTTGCTTGACAATCGACCCGCGGCAGATGGGCTACCAAGATGATTTCCGTTCTTAGTAAAGAACATTCGTCCGTCACAGTCAATACCGCACCCTATAGTATCTCCAGTTTTGTATGTCTCACTATATTGAGTACTTTTACTGTTCGCATGCCTGAGGCCATCGTCACCGTGATAGCCCCATGTCTCCAGCACATACCCAGGCATGAAGTTAAACTGTTGAGGCGGCCCATTACTCATACCCAGTCCAACAATCCTAGACACAGTCATATCATACACTCAGTAACTATAGTTCGAAGTTAAGGGGACCTTACGACTTAGGGTCAGTTTTTAGAACAGTAATCTCAAAATATCCAACAAGTTCACCACAATCCGGCGATGTATTGCGGAATGGAGCAAATGGGTGATCACCCTGCACTAGGGATCGTCCCCTATATGTAGCAGCTGCAGAATCATAAATTTAGTATCTCGACAGAGTTCATAACCAGGGCAATACGAACAATCGAGAACAACTTCTAGTCCACCGTTGCGCAACTGTACGTTCGGTCCTTTGTTGTGAGTGCTCCAGGTTGTGGGCCAAAGCACCCGGGCTGTTGTAAACCTCTGATTTGTTTCGGCTACCCTTTGATTGGCTAATTCGCGCTCACTTTCTGCCGTGCTGGCCCTTCGGACGGCTTGATTGCGCTCGGATTCAGCTTTGATGGCCCTTTCGATAGCGTGGTCACACTCGCTTTCGGCTATGAAGGACCTTTGGTTGGCGAAGTCGCGCTCAGTTTCAGCGGCGGCGGCCTTTCGGACGGCTTGGTCGCGCTCGAATTCGGCTTTGGCGGCCCTTTCAATGGCATGGTCACAATCGCTTTCAGCTATGACGGACCTTTGATTGGCAAAGTCGCGCTCACTTTCGGCTGCAGTGGCCCTTCGGACAGCTTGATTACGCTCGTTTTCGGCTGCTTTGGCCCATCTTATAGCACTGTCACGCTCGCTTTCGGCAGCGGCAGCCCTTTGGTTGGCGTCACTGGCTATTTGATCGGCTTCTTCGAGATAACCCATGAGACCTTCGGCTTTGAGTCTGGCGAGTTTGTCGCGTGTAGTTTTCAATACGGTGAGTTCGGAGTTGTTATGGGCTCCTGTATGTTGGTGTGCTGTTTGTTTAGCGGGGTTATGTATTTTGCTCAAATCACTTCTATCCCCTCCCTGCGGTTGTTTATGGGATATTAAATCCTGGTTGTTACTCTCTGTACGCGCACAGTTTTCCATATGTTCGCCAAGGAACTGGCAATTAGAAGACCCACCTCATGCATACGGCCCAGGCGCCTTATTAGGGGTGTGGGCGCGTCCAGCGGCCATACCTAGCAAGCCACTAACAAGCCACTAGCAGGGCACCGTGTAGCCACACTCCCACCCTCAGCTCCCTGCTCCCACATCTATCCAACTTTGAGCTCAATTAACTCCATGAGTTTTACTTTGACCAGGATATTTTTTATATATGAAATGTAGGTAACAAGATGCTCTATCATTTGCTTGTCTCCTCTTTTATTTTCCTCTAATATTCAAGGAGTAGTTGTAGATCAAGTACAGTGGCTTAGACTATACTTAGCAATGTTGATGCTGCTAAGGACTGCTTAGCACTGCTGGTGTTTTGCATCAGGTAAATGATTTCTACCCGATGCTTAGATACTTGTTGTATACCATTAGGTAATTGTTTCTACCTAACACTTAGATACATGTTGCACACCATCAAATAAATAATTTCTATCTGACTATGATGTATGTCTGTGATGAGTAACAGCTTATAACTCAAATATGGCATCTAACCAGTGTACAAACAGTCTCAGTACCAGACCAGGGGTAATTCAGAAGCTAGCGGTAGAATATATGACTACAGTAAACTAAAAGGCTTTGAATTTCACCAACTATCGGGAGATCTGTCTCTTTCCTCATCTGATTTTCAGACCCAGCTTGTTGTGAATATTTTCAAGAGTATACTTGTACCTGTAATTATTTTTGGAAATATCAAAAAAGACTTACATTCTCAGCCAACTCCTCATCAGGTGTAAGCCCTGTTGTAAAATAACCCCAATCATCATATCAGAGTCTAACCAGTTTCCTTGATGGCCAGGCCAACCCAACTTTGCCCAGGCCGAGCCAGGCAGTCCTTAGAGGCAGCTTCTAAATGACGGCTGGGCCCGGGCCAGCAGGCTTCAGGAGGGCGCTGCACCGATTTTTGGACTGCAATGCATGGTGTTTTCAGCCAGCCGGGTAGCCAATCTTGCGGCCCAAGCCAGGCAACCGGCCTGCTGGTTTCATTTGCCACCATATAAAATCAATCAGACAAGCATAGACATATTTTGTTCACCTAACACCCTTCGCTGCACCCTAAAGTCCTAAACTAACAATGCTACTAGCGTAGACTCAGCTATTGACTATTGTACATTGATAACCTGGCTATCGATTGCGGTGAAACGGCAAAGCTACAAGGCAGAGAGCCAATCGTCAACACTCTGTCACACATCCTGTAGCATCCAAAGAGTCGTTATGGGACACAGCTGTTCTGGCTCGACGAGTCTCAGATGAGTGGGAGCGGATATGATGCTACCCAGGTGTGAGGAACCACAGCAATTGCCTTGTTCTAAGAAAACAGGGGTGGGAACCATGGAGTGGGAAAGATACAGTACATATATTTGTGACATGATAAGATGATCTCTATCTAGTACCCTAGGGTCTCTGAAATATTTTCTCCCGGTGGTCAAGTCCACATCCATTATCCATGTATCTCCATGGGCCGCCCCATCACTCCGACCATTTCCATCATCCCAGACTCTTTGTACCTCCACCATCTTTGTCCAGCCAAACTGAATGGCGGTGGTGGTGAGCATCCGATTTTCACACCACACCATCCATGCATCACTGCAGTCCAAGACTCCACATATCCACCTTTCCAGGTCTCAACTATTCCTTCCATTGTTCCAGTGCAACCAGTAAGTCCTCCACCTGCCGGACCTCTTTCATCCAAATTAATCTTGCCCTCTCCCAGGACTTTAAACATTTGACCGCAGCTATCACAGCATACCCTCAATGAGTATGACAATCAGATATAAATCACTTTGAACTACTCAATACTCTTGCTACTTCGGATGACATCGCCAGAATTGACTGGATGGTAACCACCATGCAGCTTAGGTCCAACAAGTGTGGTGAGTTCAATCTCTTCACTCTGTAATATCTGGTATCTGTAACATCTTCTGCCTCTTGTGACGATTGGAACTGCTTCATGTGCGCAATATCTGCATTATCCATAGTCAATCGAGCCAGCGTTCTCATGCATTGTTGAATTGAATGCTTAAGTGGTGGAGGCATTGAAATTACGCCAAATGTTGCACGCTGGGATGGTCAAACATCGTACAAGCCATGCAGGTGACGGTACTTGGTATCCTACATCATAGTATGCTGACTACTACCCTATTCAATCCAGTCTTGAGGTTTACTCTAGTCATCACAAAAGTACTTCAACTTTGTATCTGGATGTAGTGACACTACTGCATACAAAGCAGACCGCAAATTTACTAGATGATAGTACATATTGAGATTCAATCGGGAAATCATGATAGATGTGATTATATTGCTTGTGTAACTGAGTTGTCTGAGTAGTTGTGCTTTGCTTCGTCTGGATAGGATAGGAGTTCATCCATGGCTGGAAGAACATTGGCGACAAATCTGATTTGACGACTCTGCTGCGAACTGAGCTCTGGAAGCTGGAGTGATAATACTTTGAAAGGGCATTGTATATCGTACATAGCTTTCAAGTCCTCCCTGTCATGGCCAGCGATAGTGTTAGCAACGGCGCCGGGTTACGCTGCTTTGGTCCGGGTTGGAACCGACTCGAAAGCCCACGTCCAGGCACGGAACTGCCAAGCAACCTGACTCGGGTGACTAGCGGTGGGTTGGTACCTGGACCTGACATAAACCAGAGGTTCATTGGCCGGGTTTGACCCGGACCGTGGTTCCATATTACAGTTCCTGCATCTTTGGCTCCAATCAAGTGTATGAGATGAGATCGTATCACGTCATGATCAATATGTTGATTGTACCGAATTAACCACTCTTTCACCTCGCGCTTTGAGATTGGTGATCCGACCAATCGTCCTCGAGTGGGTGGGAAAAACTGACCAATTTTGGCCGAAATTGGCGGGTTTTTGAGAGCGACCAATCAAATATTGCTCGAATTGCAAATCTGAATCTGGGAGACGAATCAGGGGCTGATTCTGCACAATTTGCATATTCATCAGGTCACGATACAATCACAACTTCGATATATAATTGGAGCCAAACTTGTGAAGTTCAAACGCCGGGGTTTTGGTGGTAAAACCAGCCAAATTGCAACGGTCCTGGTTTTTGTGTGTTAAGACCCATGGCAACGGTTTACCTCCTGATCCAACCCTCACCCAGAACCGTACTAGCGGATTGCAACCATTGCTAACACTAGAGCCCAGCGATTACGAGTAGGCATATCAGGACACGAGCAGAAGCGTAAAAGGGGTGTCACAGGAATGGCTTCCACAGACATGTAGATACCTTGGAGGACACAGTCGATGGTACACAATACACCGGGGAAAATGTTCTTCCACGATGTGTAACTCATAGACAAGCTGTTTCTGGGACGGTAACCCATAGCATATTTGATGTGTCGCTCTATGCGGTCCTATGGACTTGCGGGGTGACTAGATTACTATGATACACATGCAATTATGTGCGCTCAATACTGTACATCATGCTGCATTGAAGAAAACTGCCAAATGAACTGGATTGGACGCTCCCAAGCAAGCTCTCAAGACCCTTCCAAGTACCTCCGAATCATGCTCTCAAGGACACTTCTAATTGCACTCGATGACACACTCCCATCCTGCTTGGCTGTACACTCCCAAGTAAGCTCTCAAGACGCTCTCAACCACACTCCCAACCACACTCTCAAGTACACTCCCAAGTGCCCTCGATGACACTCCCAGCCTGCTTGACTAGACACTCCCAAGAAAGCACTAAAGACGCTTCCAAGTACACTTGGAGTACGCTCACAAGTACACATCTGAGTACGTAATCAATCACTCTCCCAAGCATGCTCTCAACAACGCTCCTGATTGTACTGGATGACACACTCCCGGCCTGCTTGGCTGTACGCTCCCATGTAAGCTCCCAAGACGTTCTCAACCATACTCCCGAGGACGCTCTCAAATACACTTCCAATTGCACTCGATGACACTCCCGGCCTGCGTGACTATATGCTCTCATTTGTGCTCTCAAGATGCTCACGAGGACACGTCCGAGTACACACCCAAGAACACCACCGAGTCGCTCCCCAGTACACTCCCAATTGCACTCGATGGAATACTCCCAGCCTGCTTGACTGTACGCTCTCACGTAAGCTCACAAGACGCTCTCAAGCACACTCCCCAGGATGCTCTCCAATGCACTCTCAATTGCACTCGATGACGCTCCCAGCCTGCTTGACTATACGCTCCCAAGTAAGCTCTCAAGACACTCTCAAGCACAAAGCCGACCCTGCTCCCAAGTACACTCTCCAGAGGCAAAACCCTCCCAATTTCACTTGGCTATATGCTCCCGTTTATGCTGTTGGGTGCTCGAGCCAGAGACTTGCTGAGTTGCAGGCGTCGGGAACCGGGAGGTGGGTGGTGGGAGGCAGATGGCGGGAGGCGGGAGGCATGTGACAGCTGGCTGTGCCCGAAATCATGACGTTGGTTGATATCATTGTCTGAAAATTATTTTCAGCGCGGCCCCCGCGACAAAATTTCATGATGCCTCACTGTCATTCTTGTCACAATTGCACGCTGAGATTCTGCAGGAAAGGTCGACAATGGGATGGTTGGGAGAGCAGATATACGACTCAGATTGTCCATTGGGATCTACCACTCGCTTCCCACTGATTGTGGGCGTATGTGTACACATTCGGGGCTGATAGTGATGATGGCGATGGTGATGATGGTGATGATGATGGTGTTGGTGATGGTGATCACAGTACCAGAAGCACTTAGACAAGTATGTCGGCTACGTCAACATCAGCATCAAAGCTTCCACAGACTTAGAGCCTTCTAGTAGCCACAGCTTCCACAGACTAAGAGCGTTCTAGTGAGTGTTAGCAACGGGTCCAGGTAACCCACCAGCGCTCTGGGTTTGGACCGGCGGTTCTGTTCGTTTCGGTCCCATACTAGGCCAAAAACCCAACCGACATTTTCTTGGCGGGGTTGGTACCCCAACTGGACATAAACCCGCTGTTTTTTGGCCAGGTTCTAAATACAGCAGAGCCTCATCTCTGTGAACTCATAACATTGAATTCAATTAAGTATTTGAGTTATGATCGTATCACAATATGATATATACTTACAAGATGCAGTTTTGCATGCTCTTTCACCTCCTATTCTCCACTTTGCGATCCATTCAATATTCACTGAGTCAATGTGAAATAACGGCGAAAATTGGGCGTTTTTTGCACTGACGCAATGAATAATGATTGGATCGCAAAGTGGAGAACAGAGGGTGAATGAGTATGCACAACTGAGTCTTTTACGTATATATTGTATTGTGATACGATCAGAACTCAAGTACCTCATTGAAGCCAAAGTCCTGAGCTGGCGAAATTGTGAAAACGGCCAAAATACTGCGGGTTCGGTGCGGGATGATTTGTTGATAATGTGTAACCGGTTGCAACTGTTCAAGGTTGGTTCCAACCCAGACCCGGAACCGAACCGCTGATTTCGAAGCAGTTCTAACACTTCTTCTAGTAGCGAAAGCTTCCACAGACTTAGACCTCTCCAGTAGCCAAAGCTTCCACAGAGTTAGAGCCTTCTATTAGCCAAAGCTTCCACAAACTCAGGGTTTTCCATCGGCCAAAAGCTTCCTGTGGAAACCTCTACTCCTCCCGATGCCACGCTCTCTCAAGAAGGCTCCCAAGAATGCGCTCAAACAGGCTTTCAAAGAGGCTTTCGAGCAGGCTCTCAAACAGGCTTTCAAGAAGGCTCTCAAGCCGAGTCACAGCGATAGTGTACAGTACCGGTTTACCAGCAAAGACTGCATGCAGTGATGCCTGGTATCGATCGGCCCATTTCCGGCCGCCAGCGGTATATAGTTCCATAGCCCCACACGCACATGTCTATGAATGGACGATTGATGACTATACTGTGCCCGTCGCGCAGGGGTCAATGGGAAACTTGGTATGAGTAGTGCGTAGCGCAGTCAATGGTCAATTTACACCTTTGCCGATGCAATACTGGCATGATGGTGAGATGATTTGTTCAAATTGAGATGTGGTCTGAGGTGTTGCAACTTTAGGTGATGTGGAATGAGATTGATGATAAGAGTATTCTTAGTGGTGTGTAAGATCATGAATGAATGTTCATATTGTAAATGGTAGTATGAGAAGTAGTTCGGGGATGGTGGATGAAGTTTTATATACACAGAACGTTGCTGATGTTGAAGGATATTCATTTCTCTCTCTTTACTCATTCTCCTGTATAGGACAGCAAGCTACAACGGCGAAACAACTTTGATCTTTGTCTTGTCAAAATCCCTTAATATGCACTTCAAACGTACAGGTCTAAGTTTATGATATCACATTCTTTGTACCAATATCACCTTTGCCCAACCCTGTCAGTTATACTCCCAGTCATCCTCAGGTGTTGTTCTGTGACACTGAACTGAGGATTCAACATATCATCTACGGAAGTGCATTGCAATATATTTCCCTTTTTTCATTGATTCTCCGGAATGGCAGTACATAACAATTCATCCAAAGTTGCCTTTACAATGAATGCATGTTCAATGGCATCCACATCACCATGCCAATGTGGTATGCTTTCAATGAGTGGAATATATGCAGTAATATCAGAAACCATCTATTTAGTCTTTTCAGTGAAATAATCACATTGCTAAGGGAAGTGTAACATCCATGTGCCCATATTGTAGAGACCTCAAATTGGTTCTCATTTTGGCCAGAGTTGAAGCTTTCGGGTTGCATCAACATCATTAACTAAAGCCCCAAGCTATTGTGAAACTGCATCAGCATTCTGACCATGGAGAAATGGCTTTTCCACAAGATTGATGATCTGTCTGAAACACTGCAGTAAAGTTCAAACCAGATTGAATGCTACGATGACATCACTGAACAGCCGCACATGTTCACACATTGATGTGTAATTGTTGGTTGCAATATTGGTGGTAAAGTGTCCTAGTTTGCATCTCAATCCGTAATGTGCAGGAAGTTTCCAGATAATGTTGGTTTGATCTGGATGAGTATGAGGTCCATGTCAATGATCCATTCACACAATCACAAGTCCCCAATCACCTGCAACGTTAATCCAATGCCCCATGACACCCTATAATGCACGGTGATTTGGTGATGTCCAGAGATCAAACCTGATGCACACTTGACAGATAGTTCTCCTGCACATGGGCCACAATCTCCAAGAGTCCTTGTTCATATCGTTCAATTATCCAATTGGGTATGGTGTTGCCACTGGTATGAAGTTGTTCGGGAATGGCTATACACAAAGAAGTCTTCAGAATAATGTTTTGCCCATACAACAATAACCAAATGGGATAATTGGATATCACACACACAGGCCATCAAGTAACTCAGAAGTATGCGGATGGTATGCTACTCAACTACATGCAAGCTAGTGTTGTTTGGTACAATCCATCGGATCACGTGTTCTTTGGAGAGATCTTTACTGAACTCAAGTTTGTGAATTGCCATTACAAAAACCATATGCAGTGTACCATCTGTTGGCATGGTAACTGCCCCAATGGAATTACGTTTGTTCATGTCATGTGGAACATCATGATCCCTATTCAGGTTGCGAGTAGAGCCACCAGTGTATGCTTGTGCCATATTCCATTGGCATCCAGCACATCTACAATGCGCGATACATTTCGACACATCAAATTACATTCCATTGCGATGGAACCAACAACAGCCAGTGCACCATTGGTTCGAAGAAAGAAAGTTGGCAGCAATTCCCTTGCTGGACATGTCTAAATCTGATTGATGCACTCATTGATTAGTAACTGACTGATTCACAATCGCAGATTTGGGTTCATCGCTACAATGATCTCCTGGGTTACTACCCATAATTGCAGTACAGAGACTGCATTAACGCAAGCTCAAATGGCTATAGTTGTCATCAATCCCAAAGTGAAAGACAGGAGTTATATCTTCCGGTGTAGGGGATTTGTGAGGAGTAAGGCCTCGACTGAAAGATGTGATTCGATTGTTGCTTGTTGATTGACTCAGGACATGGACAGACTAGACAGAATACACCACAAAGTGACTGACAAGCAGTACAAAATGGAGAATAAACAATTCTAATGTACAAAATAAAACCCGCCTGAAGGGTGAAAGCTGTGCATACATGGGTAGATTTATGTCCATTTATTAGGCTTCTACAAGCTGTCGCAGGCTTCAGCAGAGTATTGCAGGCTACTGCTGCCAATTCAGATACTAATTGATTTATACCAGCCACTGCAGGATTCTGCACGCTCATTTAATATTGTAGGTAAAATCTAGACCTGTAGTGAGGCTTCTGCAGACCATTGCAAGCTTTAAACGTCTTCAGCAAGCCAATGCAGGCTTCGACAGACCAATGCAGGCCTACACAGTCTTCTGCAAGCTGCAACAGGTATCCGCAGACCCATCCACTATTGCCTATTCATCTGGGCGTATGTAGGCATATGGAGGCGTTTTGTATATCTGCTCGCTCGTTGTCCGGCTCAGCTGAGCCTCAATAAATCACATGCAGGGCAACCTGCCAGCCGCAAGGCTTATGGTTCACCCCAGGCAGGTTCACCGCTCACGCAGAAATTCACAATGGAGGCTGGGCCAATAACCTGCCGAGTGCGCTGCTGGACCTCTTCGGTACACTGAATCATACAAGGTGTACTAGGTGAAACCCAAATGATGGTATCCAGAGTTGTCTTCATTCTTGATAATAAATGTTTCTATCTCCAAAAATGGTGACTTTGTAACTTGATGTTGTCTTTTCAACTTGAGGTTGCTCAGAAGACATGCAACATTGTTAAAGGTGAATTGAGTCAAAGAGTTTTATTTGAGAGGTTTGTTTATCAAAATTCTTCTCACAGTGATGAAAGGATAAGTGTAAAGGCATACGCCCGTGTATGGCCTCGTAGGAAGGTATATCAGTAGATACGGTTGCACACGTGGATGTCAATATTGTAGAGTAGTATAAAGGTTAGATCATCGTTAGAGATCTAAGACTCGTAGCCAGCCGACTTTATAAAGCGGGTATTACCCGGCCCTGGACACGTCACGTGCAGCCGTGCCATTACAATAAGAAGCAATTGTGATTAGAATTCTTATTATTATTTTCATGTATTTTTCCCTGCAAATGTGTCCATAAGGATTACTGCTACAGCTTGGTTCATCCCAATGGCGAACCAATGAAGGCTCTTTATAGTGAATCCCTACAGATATTCCCGGTCAGAAAGTTTGCTATGATGTGATGATTGCTTACTGTCTTGTCCCCAAGACTCTTACAAAATGACTCATTGGCTTAGCCACAAGTTCCCTGTCATTATGGTGTTTATTCAAATGTGGTTTTACACTGTTATGATTCTAACTAGGGCCATCCTCAATCATGATATCAAACCGAGATATGTGACAGCTTATAACTTCAACTCAGACATCTTACATTCATTTGATCAACAGTTGGAACTGCTTATGACCCGGAGTCTTGGCACCACTGTTCAAACCAATATTCATGTCTCACCGTAATCTTGCAATTTGGCAATTGCATCAGACATTTTATCAGCAACCAACTATTAATCTGCCAACCCAGATTATGATTCCATCTTGTCTTGTTGCAATGGATACTAACCCAGATTATGATACCATCTTTTCCTGTTGCAATGCATGCTAACCCAAACCATTAAGTGGGGTTACTTTGGACTTCTTATCATCAACCCATGTCATAATTCCCTCAGACACAGCATGCTTAAGTCTGAGGTATTTGATGAGTGGGAAGTTTCTCAATAAGTTCCCACTGCAACTGAAATTGGCTCAAAGTTTCCTCTTCCTTGCATCACGTAGATGGCTGGTGCACAAATATATTTTGGGTAGTTGCAACTTATCTGTGTAATATCCCGCTCAATAGAATAGACTAGGTGTGGTTGATATTTATGTGAACCACTACTATTCATTAACAATACACCAGCTAGACAATATATATGCATCATCATAAGTTGTTCAGCCAGGGACAGTAAAGAATCTCCTAGTTATTAGACACGCAACTAAAGTATGATCTTACTGGTGATCACTTGACTGTGAACTGTTATATCACAAAGTGCCAATGTGTTTGCAACTATGATTCATGTTGGATGTGACTACAGGTATCACATGCAGTGCATTATATATGATTACTACTGCTAAGGCAAATGCCATGACTATTGAAGTGAATTGAGGTGAGAATATTGATCAGTTACTTTGTAACACCAGGAGATCCACGCTGCATCAGCACAATGCGAATCGATCAGGAAGCAACACTCAATCCTCTCTGGCACTCCAGGCGACCACACTGGTGCTTCCAAGTATTTCTAGATGCGCCCAGACCTACCTGGAGCTAGGCAAAGCGCTCTCAGACTCTGCAAGAGGATTCTCTGGATGCTATGAGATTTGACTGACAGAATAATCAAATTTTGGAGCTCCTGAGACCTCTGCGCAGATCTGTGGGAGACTTCGAGAGAAGCTGAGACCACTGTGCAGCACTGCAGGGGACTTGGCGCCGAATTGTCACAGCAGTGGTTGTGACATTACAACAATGCATTTCGTCTTTGTTACAGTCACAAGATTGCCTATATCATAATATGGCATGCATTATTCAAATCTTTCTATATATATACATACGGTCAATCTGGCCGCCAATGGTAGTTGAGCATGATTGGAGGAGCACCTGGACATGCCCATTCAGAGGACCTAGAGATGCACCACTTGGAGGCCGTTGTGGTGAAACAAAGGAGCTAGAAGGCAGAGTGCCCACCATCAACACTCTGCCGCACTCTCGGGACATCCAAACAAGAATTCATGCGAAGGTGCGGCTCGGGTTGCAGGAGCATAGGAATCAGGTGAGAAGACATGATACTTCCCGGCTTTGAGAATCCACGGAATTGCGTGGATGAACGAAATCTTGGACAGAGCGAGTGACTCCAAAGTTGTGAAAGATAGAGTTTGTATTTTCATTGTATGATAATATGAGATGAAAATGAGATGATGTCTATCTACTCCAGGGTCTCCCGAATATATACTCCCCGTCACCCTGTCCACCACCATTACCCCTGTATCACTGTACACCCACTGTCGCTTCTTGAAGATGTACTTGGAGGCCAGGATCCAGCGATTTTGGAGATGCACATCAGCAAAAAGTGAAATTAGTTTCCTAAAATGCACCCCACACGCCGTTCCTTCTCCACATTCTCCACAAATAATCTGAGAAACTTATTTGCAATCTTCCACCATCCGTCGAAGCGTTCAATTATGTGATCGCATCGTCGCGACATCTCCAAACGTGTTTAGTCATTTAAGCTAATGTATTGCCCTTGTTTCTTTCACGTTGGTCATCTAGATTTCAATCATTTCGACGGTTTCTTGCACTGTTCCATTGATTTCAGGAATATTCTTAACGATTTAATCCCTTGAGACATTGATTATACACCAGCTTGCACAACTCCCATTACAAAAATTAAGACACTCAGAGGAAACACATCAGATTTCTATATATCGCTGCAACGATTACTTCAAGCATCGAGGTGAATAATCTACATGTCAAATGATTTGAAAGCATTCAAGTCAATCATGTGGCTTAAGTACGACCGCGAGCTATCTGGCTGAGGCGTCAGCCGAAGAAGGTGTACAGCTCATTGGATCCCGCTTATAGGGACAATATAAGGTGTCCCAATGCCGAAGACAGGCTTACGACGGTAGATTCCATCGTGCAAGGGTTGCATCAGAGGTTGATGCCTCTCCTCGACAATCACCATACCAGCAGTCTGACGTATCTGCCCTGTTGCAAACATCTGAAACAAGGCAACAAGCCATTTAACACTTGATTCAGCATCCTCGACGACACAAAGTCACTTCAACTCTGCAGGAATGCATCCCGCAGTCGACATAAAGTGGCTATCCGGACTCGTCCCCATCTAGAGAAGCACTGTATCATTTCTTGGTGGCTTATGCTTTCTCCACCTTGTGGACCCAGTGCAACGAACCATATGAACAGCTTGCTCATCTCATTCAAAAGACGTCACAGGAATTGCTACTGCATTGTACTGAATGTATTTTGCATCGTTGAGACGACTGAAATACTGATAGTGATCGACGTAGTCTGTGAAGTCGGCAAATCTCTTGAAACACCAAGCCATGTGATTCTGTAGCTCCCCTTTTGGCATTGCACACCACTCGGCCATGTCATCAAGGGTCTCGATTTCTGGTTGCGCGTTTTTCATCATTCGCTTGATAGGCGCTGTGGTTAGAGGCATATCATTGTTGCGACATTGTTTTGCAGCATTTACATTCAGCGCTCGATACAGTAACACCTCCTTCCGGCCTTTCGTTCCCAAAATCTGGAAGGCAGTCTCATGATGATTCCATTGTCGGTACGCTTGTTTAAGATCCATCATTACTTTTCTGGGAGTTCAGAGCTTATATTTGAGAGGTTGCCAAGCTGGCGGATATGGTCAGAGAAGTGGTTCAGGAGATGCATCTTCACAAAGTTGAAATCTGATTCGTGGACAAGATATTGTGCACTTTCGGACTCGATCTGCATTTTATCTTCATCAACGAGACGACGCTTTGCAGTCGCAGAAAGATTGTTCCAAGTGGGGTCACTCTCCCGTTCCTCCTGTTTGTCCAAAGTAAGCTGCTTTTTCAACGCTTCTGTGGCCTTCTTTGTAGATATACTGGCGCGGAATCGACTGAAAACATCCTTGTGACAATGAAACTCCTCCAGATAATTCTCCATGTACTCAATCATGGCCTCAGTATGGTACTGGTACTGTGCCATAAGGTGAAAATACCCTAAGTTCTTGACGCACATCAGGGCTTCTGTGACGGGAATCCTTTGGCTCGCCGAAGGGTTTAAAACAGTCACTGCGAAAACTGGAACAATCATAAGCCCAACTGCTTTCATCTCCTTACCTCTCCATTGCGTCACCTGGCTATATGGCTTGTTGAATCGAGCGAAGCCAGGATATGGAGGCATCATCGCCCAGACCTGGTTGCATTTGTCGATCCTGGAATGTTGTTCGAGGAAGCACGTTACCCAGTCCATCAAATGCTTAAGCATGAAAAGATAGACGGTATGAAGAATATCGGGTACGATAATAGTCGTCGCAGAGATGGATTGCATATTCCAGAGGACGCCTTCTGATGTTCCAACTGCTCGATCTTCCAGATATGGTCTTGCTTCCCATCTCTCCCTCTCATCTCTCTGAGTCGCGAGTATCATATGTTTCAAGTAAAGCTGATAGTTTCTCAATTGCCACAATGATGAATTCCCTTCTCCAAACGACGATTTCGGTGCTTCGCACACAGGGCAATAAGGCTGCTTGTTTGAATGCAGGTGAATGTTTTCGAGGTAGTCAGCGGTCCATGCACAGATGCCAGGATAACATTGCCACATCTGACCGTCTGCACAAGGCATAAGCTTTCCAGTGTTGAAAAGCGCGTCGAGAGGACGAAAATTACTCTCGAAGACCTTCCTTAAAACCTCACGATTGTGGATTTGTTGTTCCTCCACGCCGGTTGTTTCTCCATGTTCTTCAAAGTGTTGAAAACAAAGATGAAAGGATGAAGAAGCTCAATTGTCTATCGATACAAGAGAAGGAAAACACTAGACTTATATACAGAGAAAAGACTATACTCGGCAAAGCCGAGTATCACAACTGAGTCCGAAGCCGACTACCAGTGCCGGAGCTAGGCCTCCTCCTCAGCATGGGGGCAGGCGAGGCACAAGGGGGCTACAAGCCACCGGCCTGATGCCCGCCGCCTTAGACCGATGGGGGCTGGAAGCCCCCATACGCCACGAAAGCCCTCGGGCCAAATCCCGTGACAAAACAAAGTGATATTTCGGAGGACCGGGCAGAAGGGCAACAAGGATGCTTGCAAGATTAGAAGGCTTTGATCCAATCGTCGAGTCAATGTCTCCGAGACCCAAATATACTGGCCATTCCTTCTTGTCGCCCGAATAGTTTGTAAGATGTGACTGGTCTGAACTGCCGAATAATGGGACATTCGTAGCTCCAAGTGGCCACTGTAGCTAGTGAAGCGGTCAAAATCATTGTAGCTATGACGAAACTCAAGTAACATACGTGTTCATTCCACCACCAGTTGCTTGATTTCACATCTGAGTAGATATGTTCCCCAGCATCATGGAATTCCTTTGCTGGTGCATACGACAAATGTTCCCTGAACGCAAACCGTTGCATGAGGAACTCAATGCATTCAACAGCGGTGCAGTAAAAGAAACATGTGTAATCATCGGCGTGAAGGTTGTTTGAATTGGCCAAACGATTGTAACAAACTTTGCCAGATATCCAAGAGTCGATGCCCATTGCATAGGACATTTCGTTCAACCTGTTGAATCAAGTGTGGGACAAAGTGAAGTTGCTGATGGTTGCCATCGCAGGGTTCCTGAAATGTTCGTTGATAGCAGCTCTGCTCAAGTTGTGCTTGACGCACTAGAGGGCTAATCGATAATCCTCCTCGCAAAAAAACGGTGACCATAGATCATTTTCATCGTCACACACATCGAAATACTCTCTACTGATAGGCTTGCTGGCTTGACAATTGTCCAAGTGTGGAGTACCACAAGTACATGTCCGAACTGGAGGTAGCTCTTGATCGATAAACGCATTGTCGCTGTCGGCTTCTGTATCGCTTCAGTCATCCTCGGATCCGTGCAAAACAGGGTCGTGATGCGGTTCATAACCGAATGGAAGTACAATACTATCGTGCTTGATCGCAAAACCATCATCGGGCAGTTGTTCGGCTGATAATCGTACTATCCTTTCTTTGTGGTCGCGATGGAGGTGAGTGATGTAAGGTCCGATGTAGGAGTAAGTCTTTGAACAGTAAAGACACAGTTGACGAAGATCCATCTTTCGTGAGCGAAATGAACTATCGCAACAACGTTAAGAAGCGTCTGGACGGTATCTTGCCTACTCACACCATCGCAAACCTGCTGTCCTTGGAAAATGCCACACTGCGATTTACTTTTTCCACAAAGGGGTCCTACCACTCTCGTAGGATTCCTCTCATTCTCCATCACACGTGTGCAAAGTGTTTACTCGCTCTCTCAATTTCAACATCCCTTGGATCTCGAGAAGCATACCCCATCTGTATTCAGCTCGTCATGGCGATTGTTTTGCACCCTCACAACACCCTTCTAGGCCCATTGCCTGATTTATGGTTGTCACTTTATGTTAAGTTCGTACGTTACATGAACCGTGCATTCTCCTTAGATACCGACTCAGTGACGTCATCGTGGGGTACAAGAACTAGAGCAAGGACAGACGAGTGAGATATGACTGCAGAGCATGCTTTTAGTTGTCTTTGTGATGAACTTAAGCGTTCAGTCGAGGAATCAGGGTGCCTAGATGATGGTAAGCAAATTGCCTCCTAGCTGAATTGCAGCCAAGATGATGTTGCCAGATCAAGAAAACCCTCCAAGCCCATATATATATTCACCTTGCGTGCCCACCTTACTTACAATCTCCAGAACCTTCGACACACCCTCCTCACCTCTGCTACCACATCGCATCACCCATGACGATATATTCAACATACCGGAGGCTTGTTCAGAGTAACAACCATTCGATATCCACCACTCAATCATTGAACACCGTTGAGAACTCAAAATGGCATGTGATGCCTTCCAGTTGCCGAAATCACTCGACGCAGATGTTAATACAGTCCAGATGCCGACTCTTCAAGTCCGCTTCTGGGCCGAGAACGCTGGTGTCGGAGTTTGCCAATGAGCTGCAGAAAAGATGGGGATTCGGCAGGATAAGGGTGGCTTGAAAACACAACGAATGGATAATAAAGTGAGGGAGTGCGTCTGGGACATTGCCCAGTCCATGAGCATCATCAACAAGCAAGGCGCCGGCCCGGAGCAATGGGATCTCTTAATCGATCGTTGCCTTAATGGAATCACTAAACTGCAGTCCAAAAGGCCGCTTTGGGAACGGTACATGACAGACAAGACTAACCTCGATGGTCAGAAACTCAAGGAAGCACAGGACGAGTTCACGGAGGTTGGCCTTTGCCGGAGGAAGAATAGGCTGGAAGAAACCCCGACTAAGAAGAGGAAACTCGTGCACCTTGGTATTTATTTCATCGCCCCGATGCTTCTATTGCTCTTCCTTACGATGTTGCGATCCAGAAAACAACGAGGAAGGAACCTCGGGTCACAGGTCTTCACCGATAAAGGTGCGTTGCAACACCTCGAACAATTTCGTAGTCGATGTCAGTGTGTGCATGCCAGACTGCGGCCGCGTACCGATATAGACGGTAACTGGGTCGATATGGTTGCAAACGTGGACTCGAGTGATAGTATATGTAAAAGTGAAAGGTAAGTTTATCGCTAGAGATCTACGTCTCATGGCGAGCCTACTATATAGAATGGCCGTTACCCGGCGCTGGACACCTCATGTACCACTCGCGTGAACCCTAACCGCCTGCCGTTACATCATCCCCCTCGCTAGGACCAGACCCCCTGGGCTGCAGCCACCCGTAGAAGTAAAGGAAAGGAAAGGAAGGAAACAATCAACCAAAGGTTGTGTGTACGTACTCGTACGATCTAATAAGTCCCGCTACTGATCGGTACCGCACAGGGCGACCTTTCGGAGGATCCGGCGCACAGGGAACCTTCACCTCCAGTGGCAGGTGGTACAACCCGTGCCGACGCCATTTGTACCGGGCCGAGATCCAAAGAAGAGCAGAAGAGAAGAGATAAACAAGAAAACATCCAAAAGTGATCGCGTCTCCATATCTCGACTTCCTAACCCATGCTCCAACGACCATCATGTCTGGAGCTCGTATCTCGGCGTCGGTCTTTGTCGGAATCATCAGGGTAGAGCTTCCCCTCATGACTTGGCATCGATGGGAGCTTCCCCTGCGGGCATTGTTCGTTGCCTATTGTGATCATCGATCATCGATCGTATACGTCAATTTGCGTGTAGTTTCATTCGTAGACACCTAACACGTAAGTTTCTCTAAAATGGTTATACTTACCAAGTTCAAGCGCGCTGGCGCTGTCTGAGCTCTGTGCAGTGCTTCCGCATGCTCTGGAGATTATATCTTGCAGCCGGTGGTCATCGGTACTCGGCATTGATGCGTTGTTCGAAGTCCGCTTCGGTGACCATCTACTGGACTTCATGGTTGCACTTTCGATTGCCGGCTTGAGTAGAATCTTTGTCGACTTGGCAGACTTGCCGGTCGACTTCTTGGTTGACTTCTCGGTGCGTATCTGGGTAGACTGCCTCACGGTCGGCTTTTGGCTTGTCGGTAGGACTTGTTTGGTCCAACACGGCTATCTCCCTCTTTTCGAAAATTTGTTGCTCCACCTACAACTTCTCCATCTTATTGATTGTCGATTGCCGTCGCAGCTCGGTAGCAGTGTAATCGTGATTTGGGATTGTAATCGTCAAATCTCATCATCGGAATTGGCCAGGGTAACCTTGATGAAATAGGCGATCATCACATAGATGTCGTCTTGACTTTGGACAATGATGTGATCTTCCGCTCCTGGCATCGTAACTGTGATTTGCATATAGCACTCTTGGTGACCACTTGGGGTGGCAGAAATGATGCCAATTGCATCGGGCGTTGACAGTATATAATTGGTGATATCTATCACCTAAGCTTCTCTGATATGGACATACTTACGTGTTGTAATTCGGCGCGCAATCGCTCTCGGAAGCCGCGTTGTACTGCATCTCGGAGCATTTCGACTCCGTAGAAATCATGTTGACCGGATCTCGGTAGTGACCTTTCGGAAGAAAACTTTGGTGACTCTCAGGTCGACTTCTCGGTCGACAACCCTGTAGACAACTCGGTAGTCCGTTTGGTAGGCTATTCGGTAACTTGCCCGGTAGGCTCTCTGGCCACTCGTTGGGTATGGTGGTGATATTCGCACTTCCGCTGATATCAAGTGGGATTATCATCATCCGGATGCTAGGTGCGTATGTTGATTCTTCTGGTACGCTTGTCCCCGCTCTCCGGGTGCCGCTGGACTTCTCTGTCGTTGAGAGCGCTCTGGTCGTCCATTTGGGCACATTCGGTTGGGTCATCCATGTCTTTGAAGGTCGTTGTTCTGCTGACGACGGGAGCGAAACGCCGTTTTGTACTTGTCGCTTTCCTTGATTCGGATGAGGTGATAGGCATTACTGATGTCCTGTCCAGTATCTCTGGGATCAATGGGAGATGGCTGTATTGATGGCTTGTTAGTCCACACACAGCCATAGTCGGCCGTCTTTCGTTTTCGCAACTAAGATCGGCGCTGGAGCATTCAATGATTGCTGGATGGATCCATTGGCTAGGTTTGTTTCGATGTAGGCATTGAGAATTTTCAACTTGACTGCTCTATCTTTCCCAGGTCTTGGTCTCACTCGCTCTTTTCGAGATTTCGTAGATCGACGCAATTTGTGTGGTTCCCCAAGGCCGGGTACCCTGTCATTTCCTCTCACCCTCTTCGAATACTCCTCGAGCCAGAACCGCCCTTCCTCACGAATTCCCTTTGGATGCCTTGAAGGTGCGGAGCGAGAGTTGCAGTATGTTTTGCTGCATACGTACACATAGTCCTTGGATCTCAATGCGAAGTCTTTCGGCGGTGCTATCCGTCGCTGTGGGATCTCGGTGATCATCTCTTGGAAGGTATCTTGAATGTCTCTCGTGATGCCATTCGGTAGGCTATCCAGTACGTCCGGTGGTCGTATTCAATCTCGTTCGGGACCATACCGGTAGTCCTATCACAGTTGTTCGGTATCTCATCCCGAACTGCTTCGATAGCCATATTGCAGTCGTTGGGAATCTCGTTCGGAACCGCTTCGGTATCCGTATTTGCACTCGTTCGGCATGGATCAGGCTGGTTTGGATTATCATCTTTTCTCTGGCGTATTTGCAGGTATATTGGACGTCCGTCGCATGCCAGGTGAGCTAATCGTCTCATATAGCGGGGTGCGCTCGCTGGCTCTACTTCGGGCGTGCTTGTTGATTCGTCTGTAGGTGTGCTTGCCATCACTTGACTTGGTGCACTTATCGTCGTTTGCTGCTAGCCTTCTCAATCGATGAATGAATCCGACGGTGCTTCGTTCCTGCAGGGTGCATTCGTTAAGCCCTCTCTTGGTATGCTCTCCCTAGGTACGCTTGCTATAGACTTCATTGCTGGTAAGTGCGCTTCGCCGTGGCTCCTCTCAGCACTTCCGGTACGGTTATTGGTCGCAGTTGAGGCTGAATTTGATTCCAGTACGGTCATCCCCCTGTTGAAAATCGTTGCTCCACTGGCGACTATTCTCATATGGCTTGGATCGGCGCAATATCGACTTATGGTGGTTGCATGACTGTTATATCGTGCTTCCGTAGTTCAGTATCATGGCATCTCGGAATCAGTGTCGGGATCGTATTCAGCATTCGGCTTTGTAGTTAGGTATCAGCACATAGTCCTCGGGAGTGTACTCGGTGGAGTTATGCCGCCGGTTCATCACGTCTCTGTGTCTCTGTATATCTTCTGCACTCAATTGCTAATCTTGAAACTTGTCATCTTAACGAAAGAGATCATGAGAAGGGTAGAACTCCACATAACATCGTGTATCGCCCGAGGCAGTAGATAGTATTTCAAATTCCGTGGACTCCGCCATAGCTCTTAGTAGCTCTATAAAGATCGCTTTCTGCATGACCGATATCATTGGTGGCATGCATGCATAAGAGTCTCCGTGCTGCGGTGCCGTTGCAAAGCCTCTGCAAACCCTCAGGCCCGTCTCACTGCCAAGATTCTGTCGGTGGTAACTTCAGTTGTCTGTACTCCATTCTCGCGGTAATCTGGAAATCTTTGATTGTGAGGCCTCCAGTAGCACTATAGGTGCCATCGCATTTTCCAGCTCCATCTACTCGTATTAGCCCAATTGGTAATGCAACAGAGGATGAAAGCGGTGAAGGGTGGATCCAGAATTAGCGATATAAAGGTATGGTCACAATGGAGCCGTACGCAGATGGCTTGCTCCCTTCGTGTCTCAGCAAGCCAGTCGCATTCATTCAAGCTTCCCATTAGTGGACGCTCTTCTGCCGCAACTACTGCCGGTGCTCCTGCTCGCTCGTCCGGCGCATGAGGGTATTCACCTCTGTGAGACCGCTCTCCCGTAGCACTGAGCAACCCTAGTGCAAACTCCCAGTCACAGAGCGAGTGCCATGACGCCCAACCTGCAGGATAGGTCGCCAAATCTGCGGTGCTCCTAGTATTGTACCTCGGAAACTCTTTAGTCCTCACCATGTTATGCTATAACTGCAGAGTACGAATGGGATCTGCATTCAGAACTTTTGATAAGATGTAATTCCGACTGCAGAGTACAGTTGAGATCTGCAGCCAGTACTTGCCCCTTCTCCTTGTAGGTCCTCAGGACTATCAAGCCCCCTCTCTACTTGGGATCCTCTGGACTGTCCATCCACAACGAGATGTGACGAGTTACTAACTATATATATATAAGGAACATGTTGGCCAAACGGTTCTTTACGCATAAAGCCGTTGATCTCAGATGCTCGGCCAAGACAAACTGGATCGATGAATCTCCGGGTGCGTACAGCATGAAGTGTGGGGAGTGGACACTGGTCCGAGAGTGGACACTTGTCGGAGTTTGGACTCCTGTCGGAGGTCGAATGAAATCATGCTCGCTTGCCGATCTCGTGATCGCCGGCCTGGATATGTAATTTGGTGTTCTCGTATCTGCTGGTACAATGCTCGATTGACTGTTGTATCGCAGGAAGGGGTATAACTTCGCCTCTGCTGATACGGTATTTGGTGTCATCCGACTCGGTCATCCGAATAGGTCGGAATTGGTCATCGGAATTGACCATCTAATTCTTGTGCTTCTGTAGGCGGTATTCATAACTGTAATCGGTCTTCCCCGTCATGGATGTTTCCACCTTAGGAGCGCTTTAATCGTGAAATGATTCTCCGCCGGAAATGAGCTTCGACCATGGATGAACTGTTCCCCTTCAACTTCTTCTTTGCCAGAAGTGAGATTCCACGGGCTGGCTCTCCTCCATAAGTGCGCTCTCATCTCTTCCGTTGGCGTGAGGAATGCAATTGTGAGTGAACTTGATAGTAGAATACGTGACTAAGTTGACTCGTATATCGTTTCTTGATTTCGAGAGGCTTCTGCCATGAATTGACGCGTTCAGCGGTAACGTGATTTTGGAGTTGCAGCTTCTCCGAATGTCGGTGCTCAATTGCAGTCGTTGGTATAAGTATCTCATTCGATCATATGCGATTTCTCTCGTTCGATGAGTTTAGACTCTTGGTGAGTGGGAATTGGTCAAATTGACCACTGACGGGTGTCACTGGCAATGCGGCTTCCGAAGTCATCTCTGTTTTCGTCAAGTGACTCAATTCGGCGTAGAGTAGTCCATATGATCATCGTGATGATTGGTAGATCTCTGAACGTATGTGTAGTTCTCTCTGATCGTCCGATTGTCACGTTGCAGCGACGCGTTGGAAAAGGAGTAAGAGAGTCATCACGAAATCCCGTGAGCGAAACGCATCCGTTTATCGAAAAAGCGATAATAGTGTAAGGGCGCGTATGCCAGACTGCGGCTGCGTACCGATATAGACGGTAATTGGGTGGATACGGTTGCGAACGTGGACTCGAGTGATAGAATATGTAGAAGTATAAGGTAAGATTATCGCTAAAGATCTTAGTCTCATGGCGAGCCGACTATATCGAATGACCATTACCCGGCCCTGGACACGTCACGTGCCACTCGCGCGAACCCTAACCACCTGCCGTTACAGTCGAGCCATTTAGCGTTACCATCGCCTATGTGGATACCGACATTGCTGGGAAGACAGTGTGTGAAAACAATACTCAGCTATTCTCATGGCACTGGCCTGGGGATGATGAATCGATACTTCCGATAGTTACATCAATCCTCGATATGACAATTTTGTCAATCGTGAATGCTGCCATTGCCGGTCTTCCAGACCCCAGCCGGAATATCCGAGAGCTTTGGGGCTGCCAGGAGGAGCCTAATGGAAATGGTGGTCCGTACGGCCGTAATGTTACCCCAATCTTTGATAACAATACCGCTGCCGGATGGTTAACCGCAGCGATGAGATTACGCAACCCAACGCTTTTTTGCGTCGTTTATCGTGGCCAACAAGCCAACGGCACAGATGGTGCCCAGATGCCTATGCGTGGTGGCCGCAGCTACTTTCCTCTTGATGACATTCTCCAACCTCCAGCCGAGGATATGATTGACGATATCGGGGAGGAATCGGACAATGATGGTGTGACACGGCGCCCACCTCCAGGAAGCTTCGTGACTACGAAACCAGGCTTCCAAAAGTTTTAACAGAAGCATCAACAGAGGATTATCAGAGCAGCGATATCTTGAAGTCATCCGAAACCGTGGTTTTGGTCTCTTTGCCGATTACGAGCAAAGCATTGTTGCTGATGAGGATGTGGCTTCGCTACCCAAGCGCAATCACATTGTGAATCCTCCTGCTGCGGGCTCTTTGGCCAATAGGAAGCGTACAAGCAGCCGCCCAGCTGCAAAATTGTCCTTGTGAGGATGGAATGCACTGGCTGGACGGTAGTTGAAGGATTTGCGTTGTGGGTGGGTATCTTTCTGGCACTTTGGAAGGTGGACAGATGGGTGATAATTTGGAGTTTTTTGGTGAGGTTTTGTGTCTCTTTTTGGTGTTTTGTTTATTTTATTATTACATCATTCATATTCATGCATGAAGGGCTGTGTTCAGAGTTCACAATGACTGGATTAATCGTTGAGATGTTTATTTTTGGGAATGGCATCTTGGCAGTGATAGGACTCCATGTATGGCTATCATGTAATTGGTAGTTCAGAATCTTTACCCAACAGAAGTGAGCCCGAATGATTATTGAAACGAGAATGCTTTTTAGCTCGTTGCGATAACGATTTTCGTCAAAGGAAGCCAATCAACAACCCTGCAGCATGCTTGTCACGTGCCATTCTTAGGTCTGAGTTCCCGTCCATCCAGGGAGTTGGAAGGGTGGGCGGCAGAACAAGCCAAGATCTTTGAATCGTCGACAGGATAAAATGATGCATCACGACGATGCTTTTGATCATATCAACGCCTTCTTTCCTTTTCACAACGCTTTAATCCATTTACTCTACATTCATTCACATTTCCTGTAGTCACTCCTATGATTTTTCTTACTTATGACTCGCCGCCTTTTTAAAACATGACACGAAGGCGCCGCACTTCTCCTCGTCATCGTCTTTCCAGGACCGGGAGAAGCAGACCATCTATCCACAACGAGGATCTCGACGACGATCTCAGCATGATCCCTGACATTTACAATGATCGTTGAGATGACATTTCAAAATCCGATGTCGAGCCTGTTTGGCGACCATCCAGGCAAGGAATCGGCAAGCGGCCATCAAAAGATTACTACAGGTCAACACTTGGGAAACGAGTCGCAGCAACTAAATTAACTCCTACCTCAGTGCAACCCCTACATCCGGAGCGCCAGGAGGGCTATATTGTCTCGGAGGAGGAGGATGAACGCCAGCCTGCACTGGTGGCACCCAAGATGATATCCAATTAAGCATTTGAATGATTCAATCTGCCCGCTAATGTATATATTGACCAGAGGAAGAATTCAAACAGAGCTGGTGAGCAATTGGTTGGATGGAACGCTGGTAATCTGTGGCGATATGAGCCCATTGTTGACGATGTGACAGGCCTCATCGTCGGCGCAGGATACAACACCCAGACAACCCTTTCAGGAGTTCTGGCGATGGTCATGGCACGTGTGAAGCCTATAGCTATCAATGATGCAATGTTTGTGAATCCCATTGCCATGAATGCGGTGAACACCGCCCAGATTCATAGTTGGTGGTATGAGGAAATCGCCAGGATTGATCCAGCCCAGAGAAACTCAGACCCTCCACGTGCCTACATGTCAGTGGTAAATGACTTATCTGAATGATTGTTTTCATTGCTGACATTGTGCATCAGGCTCTCGCAGAGATTACTTGCTCCCGTGGAGCAATGGTATACCGCTGCAAAATCTCAATCGACTCTATTGACGGATTTCGAACACAGTCGCCTACCGAGATCCGGAAACTGGTAGCCTGGCTATTGGCCAAGGACAGGTTCAAATGCCCCACAAACGTTTGTGAGGTAAGTCCAAAGTTCCTTGTTGTTTAATCGTGGTCTTGACGATCAATTTAGGAGTGCAAGTTTCGATTTGCAGCGACTGACATTGTTGATCTCATTCACCGGACATACTTCTATGGCATACGACAGATGGGAATGAAAGATACATCATTGATTGATGAAATCAACCCGACATTCATTGTCCTCACCGCAACGGTCATCCACCATCGTCTGTCAACCTGGAACACAGGCGAGTTCAGGGTCCCACCAGAGTTTGGTCCAGGAGGTGGAGCACAACGTAAGTGCGATACAAGAAACACCAATCACGCGGTTAATACTGCAAGCGCATATGGATTTCGTCGTCTCGACGCGGATTCTGGTTCTTCCTCGCCAGAGGTTCAAGCCAAAAAGATAGACAATTTCCGCAGCATGATCTGCCGAAGGATCCACTCAACTGGTACAGACCGAGCACTGGCACTACCTCACAACAATCAGGGCAGCTTTGATGAGGACTTCCTTGGTTATGTCACGGAGGAGCTGGTAGAGCAGCCCGACAATTCTTTTAATCGTCTCAGCAGCTTTGTTACTGCTACTGAAGCTTGTATGCGATTCTCATCTGCTCTGCCTGCCATCGCCAGCAGCAGCCAGACCGTCCACTGCAGCGACAGCAACAGCAACAGCAACGACATCACCAACATGACCAGCGTTGAGGATATGGGATTAGTCAATGGAAGTACGATGGTAGAGGGAGCGATGTTCGTTTGGAGGTTAGCATTGGTGTCAGTGATTGGATTTAGGATTTCCTTTGTGTGCTATTTTATTCTAGCTTTCATCGATATATCATAATAGTAGTGAATGTACTAGAACTGATGGTTTACTGAAGTCTGATCTCAAACAGGTGAAATCATAATCGCAAAGATGCATAACCTTCCCACGACAAACTGCATGCTACTGACGATCTCATTTCAACAATTTGAATATCGTGAACCACTTCTGCATGGTAACTATCATTGGTCAGATTGAGCCATGAGGGTCTTTAAAAACAAGAACTACACTCTTCATTAAATGTATGGAGTGAATACTATCATCGTCGCGAGGACTAATCGAATTGGGCGACGTAAGAGTATGCTGAGAGATGATTTGTGATATTTCCAAAGGAAGTGTGAACCGTTCATCAAGTGCTGATTGTCACATTCGCAAGCGTGGGTACACTGGTCGTGACGCTTGAAAACAGCATCGGGGCAACCCAAAGAACACTCTGGAACACTCAAGCAATGCCATATTTCAGGGAAACCTCGATTTCATTTTTATGAGTTTGTGTGTTCAATAAACTAAATAAATTCATTGAAGGAGATTTAGTTTTTGCTGATGCACTAGGAGACTGAGATCGAGTGGGTTGAGAGCTACACTTGCAGGCCGGGATCGGGAGAGTTTGGAGATGCACTGGGAGTCCGGGATCGAACTAGTCTGGTGATGCACTTGGAAGTCAATAACGAGTGGACCCAGAGATGCTCTTGGTGGCCGTGATCGAGCATGTTTTGAGATGCACCTGGAGGCCATGATCAACCAAGATTAGAGGAGTACTTGGAGGTTGTTGATCTGGAGGTGATTGATCTGAAGGCGGTCCATACAGAGGCAGTGAACCTGGAGGCAGTTGATCGGGAGGCGTGTGCGATGAATGCTGAGACTCTATTCATTGGTTATCTCGTAATTGTGGCAATGTAGAGAATTAAGTACACCACGGTCTGCTAAGAGCTGGGAGTTGCTGGGGGCGGGAGACAGTCGATCTTCTGATGATGCAGTACATGATGTATGCAGTACTCAGTATATTCAGTACTCGGTGTATGCAGTACTCGGTGTATGCTGGACTTGGTGTATGCTGTACCTGCTGTAAGCAGTACTGAGTGTATGCTGTACTCAGTGTTAACTCTTGATCATGGGATAGAGAGATAGAGAGGGATGACTTAACTTGGTGTTCTTAGGTGATTGTAGAGTTGAGGACGAGAAGAAAAGAGATGAGAGGAGATGGGGCAATTGATCATCAGAAACGTTAACTCAAGAGACTTTCTTGTGAGGCTGAATTTACCACCCCAGATTCGGCAGGTATGAGTCCCGAACCGGCATGTAATCACATCAATACGATGTCTCCCCAACCCAATCAGGCATGTCATACCCCTGATTGCTTGTATTCGTTTGTATCCTCCACATCATTCTCATCTTCATCCCCATTCTATCTTTTTCTCATCCACAACTTGTACCATCATCGCAGAACTCAAAGTTAAGTCATCTCTCTCTATCTCTCCATGTGATGATCATGAGTTGACATCGAGTACTAGCATCCCCCGAGTACAGCATACACGGAGTACAGCATACACTGAGTACAGCATACACCGAGTACAGCATAAACCGAGTACAGCATACACCGACTACAGCATACCCCGAGTACAGCATACGCAGGAGTGTTTGACTTCCCATCATTCTCATCATGACAAGTTGACCCCTGATTGTTGCTTCGGCTTCCGGCGTGCCTCCCGACACAATCGACTGCCATCCGCCAGCCCGCCATGAGAGCTGAAAGGCAATGTCACCATGTCACCATGTCACATTCCCACGTCCCCGAGTCAGCTAACTGATGCAGAGACTCCAAGTGCATATACAACCTTGCTCAATCATGGCCTCCAACGTTATCTCTAAATCCGCTCGATCAATGCCTCAAAGTGCATCTCTAAACTCCCTCGAACACAATCTCAGAGTGCATCTCTATGTTGACTCCATCATGGCCTCGAAGTGTATCACCAAATAAGCTCGATTACTGCATGCAGGTGGATCTGCAGACTCGCTCGATTCCGGACTCCAAGTGGACATCCAAACTCGCTTGATTCAGGCCTCCACGTGTATTTTTAATTACGCTCGATTACCACATCCAAGTGGATCTCTGAACTTGCTCCATCATGGCCTCACAGTGTATCCCTGCATTCACTCAATCGCCATTGTTGGGCGCACCTTGAATTGCTCTCACGCTCCGCCAGCAGCCAGTCCTGATACACTTTGTGCAGATGGGTAGCTATATTGATTCATAAATGAGGATACAGACTGAATACACGAGTTTTAAACATCCTTGAACTATGAGTAGTGGCTATGATTTCCAGGCGCACCTGCAACATTCCCAAAGATGTTGTTTTTCCCTGATTGCTTTACAGTGATTCGAGGTGCTTCCAGGCCTGTCGCTGGCGCTCCCAGGTAATCTCAACCTTATCATACTCACTCTCATGGTACTCCTGTACCAGTCATCAGAGATGCCAGTTACTCCGAAGGCCGGCCAGAATGCCCTGTTACAGTCTGACACTATCCTGAAATTGACCCATCTAAGTTCTCACTCCACATCCACTCAGACACTCCTTGAGGCTCCCAGCGACTAAATGACATCTTGCTGATGTAGGTTCTGATCAATGAAAGCCCCTAATGAATTCTGGAATGATGAAGAAGAAGATCAATAACGCTTCACTCAGGGTGTGTATAGTGATTGACACACAAACAACACAAGTTGAATGTTCCGATCTCTGATCCCGATAGAGAGTTGCAACTAAACTGTATGATGTTAGGATATCAATCGCTGAGGTGCATGACATCACGAGAGTCAGAAAGATGTATCCTTCCACCCGCTGCACGATAGTGATGACTCCAGGATAGTATTAGCATAATTGTCAGGTAACCTGCCAGTGGTCTGGGTTTGGACTGGATAAACAGTTCGGTTCGGATCAATTACCATCGACAAACCTCACCCAGTTTGCCCCTGCGTGATTGTCACCTGTTCCTGGAATAAACCCGCTGATGTTTGGCCGGGTTGCACCCGGTCCGCAGTTCAATTCACCATTCAATGCCACCTTGCATCGAGTTAAGTATCTAAGTTCTGATCGTATCGTGACATGATCAATATGTCGATTGTGCACTATTGGCCGCTCCTTCACCTACAGCATCCAGATTTGCGATCGGACTGATATTTGGTGGGTGGCTATAAACCAAGAGCACATTCCAAGCGAAATTCGTGGGTTTTCAATAGCTAATGCACGAATATTTGTCAGATTGGACATCTGGAAGGGGTTGGTGAAAGAGCTGCTGAAACTGCACAATCTACGTATTAATCATATCATGAGACGATCAGAACTGAAATCTCTAAATGGAGGCAGAGTTGTGTGGTTGAAATGCTTGGTTTTTGGTATTAAAGCCGGACCAATCGCAATGGTCCCGGTTTTCGTGTGGTAAGACCTGTTGCAATGGTTCCGTTCCGGTTCCAACCCCAACCCGGGATTGTTCTAGCTTGTTGTAACTGTTGCCATCATCATTCCCGGAATTCTATTGGATGCCAAAGTATCGTCACAACTACCGGCACTTATACTCGAGCACCGGCTGTCCAAGAATGCAACAATTCCCAAGATCGACTTGCAATTAAGCAACGGCACAGTACTTTCACCTCAGTTGAAGGAGTTGTGCTGACTCAACAGTATACTAACAGAAGTATCGTTGGCCTTTCTTCAGACTCAAAATTGTCATCATACTCACTTCCCGGTCAACAGCTTGCTTTGACAATGGTACTCAGAAAAACCAAGTACACTGATTGATAGATGTATCCGTGATATACAACTGAAGAATGAAGGTACAACTCTGGACTCCAATAGAGGAGTATTCTCATTGACATCGACGCAGAACAAACATATAGTACAGGTGAATAAAGTCAAGGCTGAACCTCCAGGTCGATAAGGTCAATAGGGATCCCTAGATCAATCTTGTTCTAGTTGGTATTAATAAGATGTCCTTCCTCCATGTCTGTATCGCTGATTGTATATCAGATGATCCATACCCTTATCAATCCTAAGACTCGTAAAGCCTGCTTCAGAGCTCACATACCTAACTACCTCATCATCCTTTGCCTGTAGCATCGATAATCAAGTCCTAAGTCGCGAGAGTATTCACTATGTCATTGAAGTAATGTGCTTATTTTGTTACACAATTGCTATTAGCAATACCTCGTATGGATACAGGCTAATCTGAACCCAATTATCAACAAATTGGTTTGTGACACCAAGAACCAGTGAGATTGCCCTCTCATATACCCACCAGGTACGTAACGGTTTAACAATTGCGGCCAACAACAGAACCCTTAATTTGACTATGCTTTATTGCAGCCAATTATACATTGGGCTGCAACTGAGTTGTTTTTGCCATATATCCAAAAGACAGTATCCTGCGCCACTCATGGAGATATGAATCCCAAGTTCCATCTGGGTGGACACAACGAGTGTGGTCGAACTAAGGGTTCATTCATATAGCTCGATTGGGTTGGACCGGACCGCTATATATTCATTCTTGGTTAATGACTTATCTCTCATATGACCCTGCATATCTCGAGATGCCTTGGTAATGTGACATTGAGCACACCTCATCTCCGTAGGAATGAACCATTGGAGCATGGGTGATTAGTCATTTGGTCGGCGACCAGGAATAAGCTTTCCTACCTGTGGGGAGTAATGATTGACAATTGCGCAGTTACGACCAATGATCCCACCAGTCCAGCGTTGGACCAGTCAAGACTGGGTCTGTCCAAGTCCAGTCCAATCCAGTCTGGGTAGGTTTTGGACCAGGATCAGACCAATCCTCGCTTGTTCTTGTTCTGAACCGAACTGGACTGGACTGATCTGGACTACTCCAGCATAGTTTCCAGGTTTCCGGTATTGTTTCACTCTATCGTTCATTTAATGGTGGGAATATATCTCAACGGCACCAAATATACAGTCACAAGTGTCATTATTTTACCCAAAGAGGGTATCCGGCGGTGTGCAATGATAAATGTGAGGATGAGTGAAGTTTTCGGTGGTACTTGACTAACAAACAATGTCGAAATTGCAAGTGTGCATTGGCTGGTCCAGACCAACCCCGGGCAGTCCCTGAATGACAGTTTTGGCCTCTGTCCGGTCCGACTGAATGGGTGGACCGGACCGTACTAATCCCTACCCCAGCCCGGGTCTGTCCGTAGTTGTGGAATCATGGGTGGCGACCAGTACTGAAACAGAGATGATACACATCTTATTCTTGCTTGGCTTGACCATGGTTGTGGATCGAGAGGCAATGATTCCACCTGTCCAGACTCTCCCGGTGCGCAATAGGTCTCAGTCCGGTCCAGTCTGATGGGATGGTCGGATGGGACCAACCCACAGACTAGCTGTCCAGGACTAGACAGGCTTGGTCTGGACAGATCCATTTACGCATATAATTCTGACATAGCTTTCTAGCCAAGTACTACTGAAAACATGACCCATCCTGAATGTTCATTACCACTCACCTCCGAATACCGACTCTGATGGAACATATACCACCTCTGTCTGTATATTCGCCTCCACCAAGATATATTTTCCCCATTCACAGACTAATAACCAGAAACATATACCCTCAGCCTGGACACTGTGAGGGATCAGTCCGGAACAAGCCCAGTCATGGCTATCTGCGTCTGGGATGGGCCCAATCCCAGTCCAAAAATTTCTTGAACTGGACCTGGACTGGACTGGACAGCTCCGGTCTGGACTGATTGATTGCTGGACTGGTTGAATCATTGTCAGTGAATAGAGAGGTCAGGTAATGAAGATATGACTAATCGGTGAACATATCCGGAATGTTGATCAAATATAGATATCAGAGTGACAGTTTGTGATTTTGGATGCAGCATCTATATATGGATCATCGAGTGATTTTATATGATCCCACAAATCAGTGTAACGCCAAAGGTGTAACATACATGATGACCAATTCCTAAAACCTCTACCTGTTCATAACTATATTTACCAGCCAAGTGATCTTTAGCAGTTTGGTACATAATTCACATCCTAATTGCCAAGTATTCAGCCAATATGATCCCTTGCAGATTCATTTTTAAATATGTAATTATATCACCATTGCCAGGATGTTCAAATTCAGAAACATAATAGATGTACATAATTATTAATCACACTTACTGTTTCTTATCTAGTAGGACATTAATCAGTAAATTTGCAATTATGCAGCATTATATATGTGGCAGATGTTTAGCAATATGGTACTATGTGGAATCTTGGTGTACCTATTTCCTTGAGTGGGTACTCACGATGGTACATTCCAGTCATCAAATAGTTGAGACCTAGTGGTGCACTATCTGAGGAATAGATGACATTAGCTGAAAATACATGGTTTGAAGCAAATCTAGCCATTGACTTAATTGAGCAGGTATTACTATATGCTGTGCATGTCATGATATATATTGGCCAGGAAGCGTTTCGTTGCTGATGAAATCCTTGAGACTATTGCAAACAAATAATGTTAAAAGAAAGGAAATTAATATAATGGCAAGAAGCGCTGTGCAACTAATTGTTGGCAGATTTTCCGAATGCAGAATAAATGAATATACAATCTTCAAGTTGATGTTAGAAGCTGTACAGATTGTGCATTTGATATCTAGCACAGAATGTCCCTAATTGAATGGGTAAGGCTTTAAAACCACTTGTGTATGAACACAACAACCTTGCGGGATTCCATGGCTATATGAATAAGGCATTTTGAGAAATGCATACTAAATTCAACAGTAGACTGTCAGGCAATCATTCTGTCATATTAAGAATTTTTTCCACCATTTCATCCGGAGGACGTGACTAACAAGAGCTCATATTGTTCTTACAATAAGATGAATCAGGCTGTAGCAGAATTGCATGGTTAGACATTAGTAGTGAAGAACACCTTACAATATTATCAAGAATTCAATTTGGAATTACTATATATTCTCCAACCACTGTTAGACAATTTCTCGCCTACCAACCTCTGGAAGAACGCTTTACTGCTTCCATCACCTACAGCCCGATCTTGTCAGTGATTGTCCACAGGGAGTATTGGAGACAGCATTGTCACGGCTCGGGTTACGAGTGATAGGATACAGGGTACTTATGAGCCGTATTGGGTGTGCGGAAGGAATTGTTGTGACGGAAAGGTGGAGATGTTGATGGATGCAGAAATGGCTTGAGAACGTTAAAAGATGGTGGCGGTATAATTTGTTATGATAAGGAAGTGGGCTGAGGTGTTGCGACGTCAGATGTTGTGGCATGGTTGAAGTGATAAGAGTTCTGTTGGCGGTGTGTAAGATCATGGTAGGATATTCGGGTGGTATATCGGAGCATGAGGAATGATTCGAGGGTGCCAGACGAAGTCTATATACAGAGAGGTTGTATGGTGTTGGAGGATTTCCTTTTCATCTCTCTTTACTCATTCTCTTGTATAGCAAAGCAAGCACAACTTTGAACTAGCTTCAAGTCCTGTCTTGTCCTGATTTCGTGAATATCAACTTCAAGCGCTTTGTCCCAATTACTTGTCATAATACTGATATCAATCTCACCTACGCCCGACCCAGCCCGTTACACTAGAACGAGTCCTACATTATGTCCCTGTTGTTGAATATACTGTCAACATTGTTTGACCCTGTGTTTTGATCTTGCTTGATACTACTGCGAAGTTACCAATAGTTAGATTTTGATTCGCTACCTGTGTAGCTATGACCTGTTAGTTTTGCATTTGCCTGCATCCTTCGCATGGTTGTAATTATTGTCTCGAACCTTGCTGTGTTGTAATTTGGATATATTTAGGAGCCATTCACCGGTGGATTCACATCTGCGATGATTGTGTTGATGTAAGGGCGCGTATGCCAGCTTCCGGCTGCGTACCAATATAGATGGCAATTGTGTGGATACGGTTGCAAACGTGGACTCGAGTGATAGTATATGTATAAGTGTAAGGTAAGATTATCGATAGAGATCTAAGACTGGTGGCGGGCCGACTATATAGAATAGCCGTTACCCAGCCCTGGACACGTCACGTGCCACTTGCGGCAACCCTAACCACCCGCCGTTACATCATCCCCCTCTTTACGAGGAGACCCCCTGCGCTGCAGCCACCCGTACAAGGAAAGGAAAGGAAGGAAACAATCAAAGAAACATTCAACGAACGTATTGGTACCAATCAATAAGTCCCTTTACCGATCAGTACCGCACAGGGCAGCCTATTGGCGGATCCGGCGCACGGGGAAACTCCACCTCCATTGGTAGGTGGTAAAACCCGTGCCGACGCCATTTGTACCGGGCCAAGATCCAAAGAAGAGAAGAATACAAGAGATCAACAAGAAAACATCCAAAAGTGATCCCATCATCCATATCTCCACTTCCGAACCATACTCCAATGACCATCATTTCCGTAGCTCGTATCTTGGCGTAGGCCATCGTCGGAATCATCAGGTTGGTAGAGCATCCGCTCATGACTTGTCATCGATGGGAGCGTCCGCTGCCGGCATCATTCGTAGCCCTCAATCATATACGTCAGTCGCGTCTTATTCTTCGATATCTAACACGTAAGTCTCTCTAAAATGGTTATACTTACCAAGTTCAAGCGCGCTGGCGCTGTCTGAGCTCTGTGCAGTGCTTCCACATGCTCTGGAGAATATATTTTGCAGCCGGTGGTCATCGGTACTCGGCATTGACTCGTCGTTCGAAGTCCGCTTCGGTGACCATCTGGTCGACTTCATGGTTGCGCTTTCGATAGGCGGCTTAAGTAGAATCTTGGTCGACTTGGCAGACTTGCCAGTCGACTTCTCGGTTGACTTCTCGGTGCGTGTCTGGGTAGACTGCCTCCAGGTGGGCTTTTGGCTTGTCGGTAGCACTTGACTGGTCGACTTCTCAGTACACTTCTCGGTCGACGTCATGGTGCGTGTTTCGGTAGACTGCCTCCATGTGCGCTTTTGACTTGTCTGTAGGACTTGGCTGGTCTGACATGGCTATCTCCCTCTTTTTGAAAATTCGTGGCTCCGTCAACGACTTCTCCATCTCATTGATTGTCGATTGCCATCGCGGCTCGGTAGCAGTGTAATCGTGATTCGGGGTTGTAATCGTAAAATCTCATCATAAGTATTGGCCAGGGTAACGTTGGTGAAATAGTTGATCATCACATAGATCTCATCTTGACTTTGGACAATGATGTGATCTTCCGCTCCTGGCATCGTAACTGTGATTTGCATATAGCACTCGCGGTGACCACTTGGGGGTGGCAGAATTGACGCCAATTGCATCAGGCGTTGACGGTATATCATTGGTGATATCTATCACGTAAGCTTCTCTGAGATGGACATACTTACTAGGTGTAATTTGGCGCGCTCTCGCTCTCGGAAAGCCGGGTTGTACCGAATCTCGGAGCATCTTGACTCCGTAATGATCCCATAGACAGCTTCTCAGTAGTGACCTTTCGGAAGAAAACTTTGATGACTCTCCGGTTGACTTCTTGGTCAACAACTCTGTAGACAACTCGGTAGTCCGTTAGGTAGGATCTGTGGTAACTCATTCGGTAGGCTCTCTAGCAACTCCTTCACTATTCTCTCCGGCAACTCGTTTGGTATGCTCTTCGGCAACTCCTTCGGTATGCTCTTCGGCAACTCCTTCGGTACGCGCTTTGTGCGCCCGCTGACTCCGAGGTCTCGCTCCTCAGTCTTTTCCCATTCTTGTTACGCTCCCACTGCTCGCTTGCAGCCATGCAGGACACGCGTGTTGTCTTTCCCGACATTGCACCCGCCGCGCCGCTAGCCTCTCATGCTTCCGCCATGTCCATGTCTCTCTCGCTTGGGGTGTTTCCGATCCTTCCTCCAATAGGGCTCTTACGCTCTTGGGTCGCCATCGTCCCTAGTTTGCTTGTCGTCGCGTTGCGTGGATCGCGTTCGCGTTCGGCCTCCTTCGATCGTCCAGGGGTCCCGGATATGTCGTTCTGGGGTCAGTTCGATGCTAGAAATCGAATGCCAATGTCCGTATGTTGCTCTCTGTCGATGTTGCTGAGTTATTTTGAAGATTCTGTTTCTTGATCTTCGCCAAGACTTTTCGCGAATCCACTTAATTGCGTGGATTTCTGTGCGCGTTCTTTGTTGCTGATGCGCCGCCTCTCCTCCGACGGTCCAGGTGGGCTGGGAGTCTCGTTCCGGGGTGAATTCGACATTGGAAATTGATCGCCGCTGTCCGCTTTCCAATTACTGTCGTCGTAGTTGACTAAATACGCCGTTTTTGTTTGCCAAGACTCGCGTTGCTGTATTCTGTCGATGTACTTGTCGCCACTCTCTATGTGAGCTTCTTGAATATAGCTTCGCCTTGGTTACTCTCCGTACTTCCGGTACGGTAATTGCCTGCAGTAGAGGTTGATGTTGATTTCGGTACGGTCATCCCTCTCTTTTAAAGGTCGTTGCCCGCTGAGGACTAATCTCATACAGCTTCTTTGGGTGCCATATAGACTTGTATGTCGTGATTCCGTAGCTCAGTAACTCGGGATCTCCGAATCAGAGTCGGGGTCATATTCGGCATTCGGCTTTGTAGTTTGGTATCTGCACATAGTGCTCGGGAGTGTACTCGGTGGAGTTATGCCGCCGGTACATCACGTATCTGTGTCTCTGTCTATCCTCTGCACTCAATTGCTAGTCTTGTAACTTGTCATCTAACGAAAGGGATCATGAGAAGGGTAGAACTCCACATAACCTCGTGTATCGCCATCACGCAGTAGACAGATGCCATTTATGTCGGTCATTTCTGGGACATGCAATTTGTACTCGTATTCTGTGGCCTCCGCCAAAGCTCTTGGTCGTTTTATAATGATCGCCTATTGCATGACCGATAGCATCGGCCGCGTGCATGCATTTGTGAAAGTCTCCGTGCCGTGGTGCCTTTGCATAACCACTGCAATGCCTCAGGCGCGTCTTGCTGCCAAGATTCTGTCAGCGGGATCTTCAGTTGTCTGTACTCCATTCTCGTGATAACCGGGAGATCTCTGATTGTTAAGGCCTCCTGTACCACCATCGGTGCCATTGCAAATTCCAGCTTCATCTACTTGTGTTAGCTCCATTGGTAATGCAAAAGAGGATGGAAGCGGTTAAGGGTAAATCCAGGAGGCCGGATCTGAACGGTTCGTCACAATAGGGCCAAGCCCCGCTGTCCAAACACTCCCTTCGTGACTCGGCGAGCCGGTAGCAGTCATTCAAGCACCGTCAATGTGTAACTCTTCTGCCGCAACTACCGCCGCTGCTCCTGCCCGCTCGTCCAGCGTAAGACAGTATTCAACTTTGAGAGTCCGCTCTCCCGCAGCTCTCAGCAATCCTAGTGCAAACTCCCAGTCAAAGGGCGAGTGCCATGACGCCCAGCCTGCAGGATACGTCGTCATATCTGCGGTGCTCCCGGTATAGTACCTCGGACACTCTTCGGTCCTCACCGCGTTACACTCCAACTGCAGAGTACGAATGGGATCTGCATTGTGAGCTTTTGATAAACTGTAATTCTGAATGCAGAGTACTAATGAGATCTGCCTCCGGAGTTGCTCCTTCCCCATCCTGGGTTTCTGAGTGCGTGTCGATGCCCACCACAGGACTGATAAGATAATCGTTCCTCTCCCGCGTAGGTTCCTCCGGGCCATCCAGCCCCCTACTTGGGGTCTCAGGTCTGTCCATCTGCAACGGGATGTGACGAGTTGTAATAGTATATATATCAGGAACGCGTTGGCCAGACAGTCCTTGAGGCATAAACCAATTGATCTCAGATGCTCGGCCGAGACAAGCTGGATCGATACAAACTCCGGGTGCGTAAGGCACAAACTGTGGAAAGTGGACTCTTGTCCAAAGGTGGACTCTTTTCCCAAGTCGAATAAGATCGTGCTCGGTTGCCAATCTCAGGATCGCTTGCCTATAAATATGTCACTTGGCATTGTCGTATCTTCCGGTGAAAAGTTCGATTGACTGCTGTACCGCGGGATGGAGGTTTAAGTCCGCCTCTGCTGATAGGGTATTTGGTGTCATCCGACTCGGTCATCCGAATAGGTCGGAATTGGTCATCGGAATTGACCATCACATTCGTGTGCTTCTGGAGGCGGTATTTGTCGAAATAGTGACTTGATATTGATCATTCGTAATGTAGGGGCTCTTAGTAACATTCGAAATTGCAGCCGACCTCAGGTGTAACAGTCTCCCGACCTCAACCTTCGGCATCGTATAAGGTCTTCCACTTCTTCTCTACCAGAGGCGAGCTTCGACTGGGCTGGCTCTCCTCCGTAAGTGCGCTCTCGTCTTTTCTGTTGGCGTGAGGAATGCAATCATAATTCAATTTCATTGTAGAATATTTGACTGAGTTGACTCGTATATCGTCTTGTGATTTCTTGGGGCTTCTGCCCTGAATTGACGCGTTCGGGGTTAACATGATCTTGTAATTGCAGCTTCTCTGATGTCGGTGCTTGATTGTAGTCGTCAGCCAGTGAACCTCTCTTGTTCGATCGTATGCGATTTTTCTCATTCAATGGGTTTAGTCTCTTGATGAGTGGGAATTGTTCAACTCGACCGCTGACGCGTGTCGCGGGTGATGCGGTTTCCGAAATCATCTCTGCTTTCGTCAATTGACTCAATTTGGGGTGGACTCTTCCCTATGATCATCGGTATGTTGGTAGATCTCAGAATGTGTGTGTAGTTGACTCTCATCGTCTGATTGTCGAGTTGTAGCCACGCGTCGGAATAGCAGTAATGAGTCGTCACGAAATCCCGGGAGCGAAACGCATCCGTGTACTGAAAAAGCAATAATAGTGTAAGGGCGCGTACGCCAGCTTCCGGCTGCTTACCGATATAGATGGTAATTGGGTGGATACGGTTGCAAACGTGGACTCGAGTGACAGTATATGTATAAGTGTAAGGTAAGATTATTGCTAGAGATCCAAGACTGGTGGCGGGCCGACTATATAGAATAGCCGTTACCCAGCCCTGGACACGTCTCGTGCCACTTGCGGCAACCCTAACCGCCCGCCGTTACAGTTCGCCAGTAGCCACGGCTTACCAGTTTCAATTTCCGTGAATACCCATATTCGTGTAAGCAAAGGGCCTGGGTAACCCGCCAGCGGTCCTGGTTTCGACCAGGGATTTGGTTCAGTTCTGTTCCATACTCGGCGGAAAACCTGAACCGCTCATGTCTTAGCAGGTTGTTACTTGCACCGGATATAGAATTGGGAGTATGTGGCCAGGTTGGAACCGGACCGCGGTTCCAACTTTGCCATTGCTGGAGCTTTGGCTCCAAAATTAGTATTTGAGTTCTGATCGTATCGGGACATGATCAATACGTTGATTGTGCAGTTCTAGGCGCTCTTTCACTTCCCGCGTTCATGTTTGCCATCCGACTGACATTCGTTGCCTGGCTGTGAAATAAGGGCCAAGATCAAGCGAAACTCGCGTGTTGTCGATAGCGACCCAGTGAATATTGGTTGTATTGCATATCTGAAAGTGGGGGGTGAAAGAGCGCCTAAAACTGCACAATCTACTTATTGATCTTTTCACGATACGATCAGAACTCAAATTCTGAATTCTGGGGAACACTCTGGGCATGCAATGTCCAGGTTTTGAGGTGGAACCCGGCCCAAATGCAACGGTCCAGGGTTTTCACGTTGTGAAACCGTTGCATCGGTTCGGTTTCGGTTCAATCCATCACCCGGAACAGTTCTAGCGGGTTGGGACCTTTGCTAACACTATCCTATATCGATCCCAGTATTCCGATGCGGTAGTATGACAGTAACTATACGTCCCGAACCAATCGGTTTGATCTTGCTGGAACTCATTGTTCTCTTCCAGAACTTGAACCCTATAACGCTTTCGAGAGTATGGGAGAATTACTAAATACTGAGGTAGACGATGTCACCTTGCGTGATTACTTCGGGGAACTGTCGGACGTTTCCTCCCCTTGGAATACTGATTTGGGAGAAGCCGCTGCATACGGAGGTGGCTTGAAATTGGACAACCCTGTGTTCGGTCATGGTTTGACTAAGTACTGGGGAGCCCACGCTTGGTTTAACTGTCATCCAGAGGAACCCTGTGAATGTGAGGGACATAATTGTCAAGGTACTCATTCAAAAGAAGGACACGCACCAGCAGCAGCAGCAACACCACGGTCTGTGCCGCTGCCGTTGAATGTTATAGAACCCCCGACACCGACTCCTGCCGAACTTGCTGCTTATAATTCGCACTGGTAGCTCTAGGTGATTCATTGCTATGTAAGGATCAGAACCACATGACCGGGTGGCTCTGGTGTCGGTGGACAACCAGGTCATCATAGGAGGAATCGTCAACAAGATCCTGCTGCAGATAGACTTCAGGGAGCGACAGACATTGCTAGAGGAAGCACAAGAGGTGCTCAGGAGGGACGCGGAGTACACCGAACCCACCGATATGGTACAGAGGGTGTGCGCTCACCCAAGACTGAATATCGCATTACAGAAACAGATCACGGACCTGCAAGCACAGAGATTTCTGCCTTCAGAGAGTGATCACTCGATATTAGAACGACAGGCAGAGACATTGAGAAAGCAGCTGGAGGAAGCGAGGAGGGTTGCGAGGGTGGCCAGAACGGACGAACAACTACAACAAGAACTGCCCGATATGACTCGAGATGCCAGATAGTCTGGGGAAGAACTCCAAGCTTTGAGTATGCAGTTAACGAATGCCCTGTCATTAGCGGTCTGGGTAGCTCTTCCTCCCCCGCAGTAATCAGAAGACTGAGGACAGAAGTTTCCCGACTCCCGCGACTTGTCAAGGGCGGATCGAGCTCAGTTGGGTGGCTGGATTGCCCAACTCCGGATGGTCATACAACACAAACCCTCCTGATTTCCTGACAAACCATTGAAGATGCGGTACCCATTCAACCGCCTGAGGGGAATAGCCCGAGGCCAGATATTGCCACACGTCAGGGAGGATGGGGCGATTGGGGTGGCAGACCAACCAGCTTTCATACAACTCCTGGAAGCAGCTTTCAGGGACCCTGTAATGGCAGTCATGATTAGGTTCTCGGAAATGGCACGGACGTGTCCAGGGCCGGGTAACCGCAACCTTTTATAGATGACTCGCAATCTCTCTGAGATCGCCAGCGATAATCTTACCTATCAACTACTCTATGATATTACCACATCCACGTGTGCAACCGTATCTTCTCATATACTCTCATACGCGGCCATATACGGATATACGGCCTTACACTATTATCGCTCTTAATCAATTCGATACGTTTCGCTCACAGGATCTCGTGATTTACCCCTTTCGATGCGTCGCCACGAAATAACGAGTTTTATCAATAAACATGCCTCCAAAGAAGTTTACTAGAACTCAATTGCGCATCGCTGACATCCATGACAGTGATGACACTCTGCAGACAGCGGCATTGATAGGCGAACGCACTACTCCAGCAGTGTTACCAGAGGCCGAGATTGATGATGACGATGATCTCGACGATGACCTCGGAGATCAAGGAGACGAAGATAGCCCAATTGACAACGATATTGGTGATCTCCATTCCCAAATTACTGATGAGGATCGTCTAGACGTGGCGACTCAAAACCGGTTGATGCTGGAAATGCTGCTCGAAAATCAAGCCCAGTGGAAAACCGAACAGAAACTCGAATGGGAGAGGATGGCGGCTGAACGGGAACGAATGGCTGCCGAGCAGGATCAATCGGCTGCCGATCGCGCCGAACGCGCCGAACGAAGCATCACAGGCCCAAGACTGACTATCTACAAGATGGTTGACCCTGTACGGTACTGCGGCGGAGCGAAAGAGGTGGACCAATTTCTGGACGAGTTACGCTCAAATGTTACGGGGGTATTAAGCCACGTTTCAATAACACACTTTATTAACTTAAATACAGCCGCCTAACTAAACTTCTTTTTCTTTCCTCGTCTTATCCTAAGACTCAACCTCTTGTTCTTATACAAGCGCTCCCTCTAAAAACAATCCCCGTTTTCCTCCTGATCGTGTATATGGTTCGTATCGATATGTTCCTCGAAAGGCAACAACCCCTTGTTTACGAATCGACAGACGTCGTACGTGATGCCAAGTATCTCGGCTGAGTGTAAGGTCCAATATTGACCAGAAGTATTCTTGGTTTCCTCGTAGAAGAGAAAGAGCTCTCCTAATTGTCGGACGAGATGATCGTGTGCAGTGCGTCTCTTCAATTCTCTCAAGGTATACATATAAGAGGAAATCACTTGTTAAAAGTAATGAAGATATGGTGAAGTTTTTTATGTAGAAATCTTAATAATATTTTAAGGTGTTCTTCGCTGGTAATTGTCTGACTGTGGATTGCTGCTAGAGCTTGTTCTTCTCATTGTCGGGGAGACAATGCGAGTCTTTTATAGTCTTTTCGCTGGCTCAAGTTTGGCCGCTACTTCCATGACTATGACAATGGTTTGGCTTGATAGCGTCCTCGGGATACTGTCCTGGTCTCCGCCACGAGTTCCCTTTAGGTTATCGTGTTCATGCATGATTGGTTTCAAAGCGTTACGCTCCTCGTATGAGGCCATCATCCTGCAAGATATCAAAAGCAACTTATCACAACTCATAACTTCAACTTAGACATCTTGCTTATCGTTCGTTCAGTAGTTGGAACGTCTGACAACATATAGTATGATCAGCGCTTTATCGCAATATAATAATAACTCAACGTTATTAATGCATCACCGTACCAATTTGGCTATTCGGCATTGCGTCAGAGATTTACGTCGGTCACCAACCGATACTCTGTCAACGTAGATTCTGACACCCTTTTAGGGTTGCGATGCATACTAACTCAAAAGCTCTTGAGCAGGGTCGCTTCAGGCCTCTTATCTTCAGCTGATGCCAATAATCCCTCACGCACTACGAGCTTAGGATACGGACTTCCATTATCCGGGGAGTGCGCGCATTGTTCCCTATCTCTTAGAAATAGAGTGCGACGATCCCACTTAATCGCACATTGTATGACGCGTGCTGCACACCTGACTTCCCATCGTCATGATGTGTTGTCCCGCTATCAAAGGTTGAGTAGGTGTAATTAATAATTATGCGCACCCCTGATGGTTTTTCACATCCCGGCTATAGCAACATAATTGCATCATCTTGCGAATCCGCTTGATAAGACTGCTCTTATCAAATCATTACATGCGGCTCAAATGTAATCTCGCTAAGGACCGTTTGACTGATCACATGAGCTGATGCGCAAGAAGGTGTTTTGCTTCATGACCAATGGTATCCACTTCCGAATGGTAGTCACGTGTACTTGCTTCAGACAACATGTACCACTACCGCTATCAGGAGAGAACCCCTAACATCAAATTTCAACTCCCACGGCCTCCTATCCCCACGCGGTGGACCCGATCACGTCAAATACGCGATCTCTGTTCTGGACGCCTGGAGCAATCACCAAATCCCGGCACTCAGACAGACGGCGATGACAGACCCTTCGGAATGGCTGGGCGACTTATCTGTGGAATCCGGCCCTTGCCTACAAGACTTCAACCTCTTTTCACAGGAGATAGCCAAGGTTTATGGTGATAAGAATCGACGTCGCGTGGCGGTGATTACGCTCATGCAGGAATACATAGAACTTCAACAAGAATCGGTCAGAGCCTATGCGAATCGTGTGAAAGCTAATTGGAGAGAGGCTGGGGGGAATCTACAGAAGCATGAAGAAGTCCTCTACGATATTGCCTGGGCAGGCCTCCGCTGCTCTTTCATGAACAAAGTTTGACCGATGACGCCCGCCTGCGGCAGATTTGACAGCTTGGAAGAGTTCTTCGATAAGGCCGCGGCCTCAGAAGTTACATATGTTGAAAACAAGAAGCCACAGCAGCAGCAACAACAGCAGCAGCAACTGCAGCAGAAACAGCCTACGGACTCATCGTCCAAAGGCGGCAAACAAGGCTACCCGCCATCCATCTCCGAGCCAGCCGACCCCACCGGCGGCGGCAAGTCCGGCCAATCAAGAACAACCAATCATCGCAAATCAGGCGGCAGAGGGCAATCATCAAGCTTACCGCCAGCACCATGGATACCAACGGAAATCTTCGAAATCCGACGTTCTACTGGCAAATGCTTACGTTGCGGATCTCCGAACCATAAAGCGAGCTTCTGCCCTTAATACTCACGAGGAGGTAACCCACCACAGCAGGACCAGACATTAGCTCCAAATAGGGACGGAGGACACCAAATCAAACGACAGAAGTCTTTCGACAATCGACAGCCAAAAAACTCATAGGCCTCTCTCGGCATCTGGCCGGGCGGGAGAGGTTCGACGAGGCGGAATTGGGTTTAGAGAGGTTGGCAATGCAGACTTTGATGGGGGCGATGGACAGCATACAACCGCATCGGATCGCTTTGAAGTCAAGGGCGTTGATGGAGAGCCCAAAAGCTCCCATGTCAAGTCAGTACTTATGCGGCACATCCAGACCAGACATGTCCTATATTATTCACGAGGTTTTTATAAGAGATGGAAGTGGGGAAATGCAACGAGTGCGAGCTCTCATCGATAGCGGCGCGACGAGCATCTTTATGACACTGAGACTGCGAAAACGGCTTGGTCTAGCGGACGAACCAGCATACGTCACGACCCTAGGCCTCAACAGCCACGTAATGGCTCATGCGAGCGAGAGTCGAAAGACAACTTTCAAGGTTCAGTATATGGAGCACTTATCACTTGTTCAAGAATCGGAGGTGCCAGTTGTGCCTATGCGGGCTTACGACTTAGTTTTGGGATTGCCTTGGTTCCAGTCCAGGAATCCTGACGTCGATTGCCAAAGCGGTCGACTTTTGGCTCTGCAAACCCCAGAGGGAGCGGATGTGGTGGCAGTGGACCGGGTAGACCATCAGGAATGCCCCGGGAATGCACCAGGATGTACGGCTAGGGAGGAGGCGTGTTCCGAAGGAGGCGGCGGTATCCCAGATATTCAAATACTCGGAGCAACTGCCTTTGATGATCTACTGGCCAGTGAGCAGGTCGTCGGGACATTCTTCCTAAGAGTGGGAGAATGTACAGGGCTGCTGGGAGCGACCGTGGAAGGCATCACTGCTGGTGAGTGAGATAGGCCCCAGGCGCTGGACGGGCGAGTAGGGAGCAGCGGCGGCAACGGATAGAAACAGGTTCCCAGGGGTATGCTCGTGTAAACGTTGCTGGCTCGCCGAGACACGAAGGGAGTACCGCATAGCGGGGCTTGGCTCTTCCATGGGCAAACCGTTTTAAATCCGGGCTCCTCGATATTCCTCCTTCCCGCTCCATATATATATATCACGAATTGAGTACTAACGTTTGCAGATGCAACCAGCACAACGACAAAGATGGTGCCAACAGACGACGGAGGACATATCCCGGCCATATACGGCGATTTCGTGGAGGTTTTCAGTAAAACAAAGGCGGAGACACTTCCCCAGCATCGGTCAACCTACCATGCAATTGACTTGGAGCCGGGCTATAACCTGCCATATGGGCGGATTTACAACCTATCGGAGTTCGAGTTGAGGACGTTAAAGGCTTACTTCGAGGCAAACCTAGCCAACAGGGTTTATTCAGCGGTCATCATCGCCGGCGGTGGCGCCGATTCTGTTTGCAAAAAAGAAGGATGGAGGACTAAGACTTTGTGTCGACTACCGTGCGCTTAACAAGGCGATGGTGAAAAATCGATATCCCCTTCCGTTAATTTCAGAGATGCTTGACCGTGTGTGGGAGGCCAGGATATTTACGAAGCTTGACCTCCGCGGTGCATATAACCTCATCCGGATCAAGGAAGGCGATGAAAACAAGACGGCTTGTAGAACGCGTTACGGCAAATTCGAATACCGGGTCATGCCATTCGGTCTAACAAACGCACCAGCTACGTTCCAGTCCTATATCGATGATTGCCTACGGCCATACATTCACGACTTCACTGTATGCTACCTTGACGACATACTCATCTATTGACAAACAAGAAGGACCACGAGGAGCATGTGCGCCAAGTGCTGCAGCGACTTAAGGAATTCGGCCTCTATTGCATGGCCGCGATGTGCCAATTCGGGGTTTCGGTAGTCACCTTCCTGGGGTTTGTTATCACTCCCAATGGAGTTGGCATCGAATCGGACCGAATCTCCACAATCGAGGACTGGCCGACACCAAAGTCAATTAGAGACGTCCAGGTGCTCCTCGGACTCACAAATTTCTACCACAGATTCATCCGGAAACATGCCAAGGTGACTCTTCCGCTTACAGAACTACTAAAGAAGGCAGATAAGGCTGGCGAGCTACCAGAAGGCAGACCGCGACGCCAGAAGTCAGGAAACCTTGGGAAAGTGAAATGGGAATGGACGCGGCAAGCCGAATTGGCGTTCCGGAAACTGAGAAGGACCTTCACCGAGGCACCGCTCTTCCAGCATTTCAATCCGGCCAAGCGAATCATTCTCCAAAAGGACGAGAGTGGATTCGCTATTGCGGGCATTCTCAACCAGTACGACGGTTTCGGGGGTCTCAGGCCAGTCAATTCCTACTCCCGGAAGTGCTCTTCAGCCGAACAGAATTACGGCACTTATGATCGGGAGCTATTGGCCATCGTGGAAACACTAAAACAGTGGCGACACTACCTCGAGGGCGCCAATCACAAGGTTTTAATTCAGTGCGACCACAAGAATCTGGAATACTTCCAGACATCCAAAGTACTCTCCAGAAGACAAGCCAGGTGGTCGGAAGTTCTTTGGGCTTATGACTTTGTCATCGAGCACCTGGAAGGCAGCAAGAACCCGGCCGATGGCCCATCCAGACGGCCCGACTACGAGATCGGCTATGAAAGGCCTGTGGCACGACTATTGGCAACCCTCTCAGTGGAACCATACGACGATCTCATGCCAGCAATTATTGCAGCCCAGGCTTCCGACCGGTTGGCTGCCGACGTCTCGGCGAAGCTGGTCGACCGACCAATGATAGAAGGCACAGATACCGCCAGAGAGGAGAGCCAATGGAAAGTCGGCGCGGGAGTCTTGACTTACGAGGGGAGCATATACGTTCCAGCGGTCGATTCTCTACGCGGAAAAGTGATATGTCTATTCCATGACGGCCCTGAGTCCGGTCAATTTGGAGCTCTTAAGACTACTGAGCTGGTATCTAGGGATTTCTAGTGGCCAGTGATGGACTCGCGTGTACGTAAGTATGTCAGCGGCTGCGAAGTATGCCACCGACTCAAAGCACCGCGGCACGCCAGGCACGGGATCACCATGCCCTTGGAGACACCATCACGGCCATGGGAAGCCGTCATGATGGACTTCCTCACCGACTTGCCAGAGTAAACGGCATCGGGCTACACCGGGATTCTCGTTATCGTGGACTGACTGACAAAGAGGGAAATCTACTTACCGTGCCAGAAGGATATCGACTCGGAGGAATTGGCCCGGCTCTTCTTTGAACACGTCATCTCCAGGCGCGGCGTCCCGGACAACATAGTCACAGATAGCGGCACCCAATTTACAAGGCAATTCTGGACCCGGGTATGTTCTCACTTGAGTACTGAACATGGGCTCTCGACAGCCTTCCATCCACAGAGGGACAGGCAGACGAAGCGTCAAAACAAGACCGGGGAGCAGTACCTCCGGGCTTTCTGCAACTACGAGCAGGACAATTGTGTCAAACTTTTGCCGCTAGCCGAATTCGCTTACAATAACGCGATACACACGTCTACGAGGATGACTCCATTCTGGGCGAATTACCACTACCATCCGGTGATGCAGTTCCAGGCCCCAAAACAACCATCTAGCCTGAATTCGGAAATCCAAGCAGACGCTTTCGCAGCTGGCTTGGAGGAGACTCACCAAACCCTGCGCAAGAACTTGCAGGAGGTTCAGGCCAATCAGACGAAATACGCCGGCGGCAGAGAGGTTGTTTTCGAGGTTGGAGATAAGGTCTGGCTTTCAATGCGGCACTTCCGGACGACAAGACTGTAAAAGAAGTTGGATTATAAAAGGACAGGACTGTACACGGTAAGTAAGGTCATCAATAAGAATGCTTACACATTAGACCTTCCGTATACGATCCGGAAGCACAACGTTTTCCACATTTCTTTGCTCGACCGCTATACACCTCCTACCGCCGGCCAGCCACCATCTGAACCGCTGCCGACGGTGGTTGACGACTCTGACGAATGGGAAGTCAACCGGAGCCTCGACTCTAAGCGGCGCTACCGGAAGCTCCATTATCTCGTACAATGGGCGGGTTACAGTTACGTACGGACTAGCTGGGAAACTGCGGAGAATCCCGGGAATGCGCAGGAATTGGTTGATGAGTTTCACCGGGAGCATCAAAGGAAGCCTCGACGATGATTGGACTTGGAGGAGTGGGATTGGATGTTTTCTATGGGGTTTTACTTTTCTTATGGATCTCGGGCCAGTATAAATGGCGTCCGCACGGGTTTTTACCACCTACCACTGGAGTTGGAGTTTCCCCGTGCATCGAATCCGCCGTGAGGCTGCTCATAGAACACTGATCGGTTGTGGGACTTATTAAGTCGTGTGGAGTCGTACGCATTGGTTTTGTTTCTTTTCGTATGAGGTTTCTCTTGTTTATATACGTATGTGGCACCCCAGGGGGTCTGCTCCTAAAGGGGGGGATGATGTAATGGCAGTCATGATTAGGTTCTCGGCAATGGCACGGACGTGTCCAGGGCCGGGTAACCGCAACCTTATATAGACGACTCGCAATCTCTCTTGGATCGCCAGCGATAATCTTACCTATCAACTACTCTATTATATTACCACATCCACGGGTGCAACTGTATCTTCTCATATACTCTCATACGCGGCCATATACGGATATACGGCGTTACGGACCCCGACTGAGTAGCTACCGCCAAACGGAAAATGTCGGAAATTAAATAATCAAATGGCCAATTCGCCCAATACTATGCAGAGTTCCAAGTGATGGCCGCGGATCTGCATTGGGATCGTTTCGCGCTGCAAAACGCTTCACGAATGGGATTGTCCGAAGGGATCAAGGACTCCTTCACGTATAGCGATATGCCGGAAGAGCCTCCTGCTTTTGGGACGCTCAGTCAAAAAGGAGATGATCAGATTCGACAACGACGTGCGGAGATGGCCGCACAGAATAAGTGTGGAGGGACAGGTTTTGTTTATTCCCCCAGACCTCCGGCCTCTCCATATGATTCCGCAGGAGCCCCTGCTGGAACAGTGGCTGGGTACACAGGACCGGCACCAATGGATCAGAGAGTAGGCAGAAGGATGCTCTCCGCGGAAGAGAGGGCAAAGAGGTTTACAGATGGGTGGTGTTTAAACGGTGGTGGGATTAACCACAGAGCAGCAGATTGTGCGGCAAGGTGAAAGGTTCAGACATTCAAGGTGGCTGGAGGTAGTGGTAGCAACGGTTCCGGGTTAGGGTTCGAACCGGAACCGAACTGTGGCAACGGTTGTACCACATGGAAAACCCTGACTGTTGGCATTTGGGCCGGTTTCCACCTGAAAACCCGGCCTTTGCAAGCCCAGCTGTTTCGCTCCAATGAGGGATTCGAGTTCAGATCATATCATGACGTGATGTATGCGCAGATTGTTCAGTTCTGGCCCCGGTTTCACATCCTGCTTTCCAATTTGCGATCCGACCAATATTCGGTGAGTCGCTGTCGAAAACCCGCCAATTTCAGTGAAAATCTACGCTTATTCGACAGCCACTCAACGAATATGGGTCAGATGTCAAATCTGAAATTGGCAGGTGAAAGATCGGCTTAAACTCCACACTCTACGTATACATCATGTCATGATACGATCAGAACTCAAATACTTAATTGCATTCAAAAATGTAAGAGCCGCAAAGTGGACCTGCGGTCCGGGTCCTACCTGGCCAAATAACACGGGGTTTCGGTTTGGTGCAGGTAATAAAGCCGCCAAGATATAGCGGTTCGGGTTTTTAGCCGGGTAACGCCCCGAACTGAACTGATCCGCCGGCAAAATACTGGACTGCTGGCGGGTTACCCGGACCTGTTGCTAACACTAGCTGGAGCGGAAGTCTAGGAAGTAGAAACCGGGACAGGTTCCAAGCAACCGGGAAAAGAGCAAGTCAATCAATGAAGGATTGCTCTTCAGTTCATGGTAAAGGTGTTGTTTCAAATGCTTTGCAATGATTTGGGATGTCGCGATTATCAGTTTGTAAGGTGGAGGTATTGGAAGGATCAAAGGATGGGAAACATTAAGATATCACCTGTACATTGACCGTGAATGACCAAGAGATACCGACACATGCCCTCATTGATTGCGGAGCAACAGGCATTGCATTTATAGATCAAGATTTTGCTCGCCATCATCAAATACCACTTCAGGAGGTAAAAGAAAAACGACATTTTGAGGTTATTGATGGAAGACCCATCGAATCAGGGGATAATACACATCGGCAAAAAACACTTCCGTCCGGGCGGGATTGCTCCATCAGAGTGGACGCGCTCCGTCAGAACCGTCAGAGATACCCCAGTGGCGGATTACTCCTGGCCCGGCGTCCGTACCATGCGTTGCATTGCATATCGCCTTCCGATGGCTGTTTGACTGTTTCTCCTCGCTCTGTCGGTTTTCTATTTTAAACAAACACTCTGGCGTTGTGGCCAACTGTGACCATACGTCGGAATGGGTTCATTGGGTACACGTTTCCATCGGGATTGCAATGGGTGACGCTGCGAAAATCTCTCCTCGTGTTCCTTCTACATTAAGCTCAAGGGGTGTAGGATGGTGCGAAGATATGATACTACCCGGCCGTGAGGATCCACGAAATCCCGGACAGAGCGAGTGAGACCAAAAGTTGGGAAAGATAGAGTGTGAATTTTCACTGTATGATAAGAGGAGATGGAAATGAGATGATGTCTATCTACTCCGGGGTCTGCCGAATATATACTCCCCGTCACACTGTCCATGTCCGTTACCCCTGTATCTCTGTACAACCGCCGTCGCTCCTTGAAGATGTACTTGATCGAGCGTGTATAAGAGGCACTTGGAGACGGAGATCGAGTGAACTCAGAGATGCACTTGGAGGCCGTGATTGAGCGAGTTTGGATATGCACTTGGAGACTGAGATCGAGCGAGTTTGGAGATGCACTTGGAGGCCATGATCGTGCGAACTTGCAGGCCGTAATCGAGCGAGTCTGAAGATACACTTGGAGGCCGAGATCGAGTGAACTCAGAAGATGCACTTGGAGGCCGTGATCGAGCGTGTTTGGCGATGCACTCTGAGGCTGTGACCGAGCGAGTTTGAAGATGCACTTGCAGGATATGATCAAGCGAGGTTGGAGGAGTACTTGGAGGCGGTCGATTTGGAGGGAGGCACGACGGCAGCTGAGACTCTATTCATTGGTTAACTTGTAATTGTGGGAATGTAGAGAGTTGAGTACAACATCCGCCGAGAGATGAGAAACTGGCTGGGAGCGGGAGACCGTCGATCTTGGGCTGATGCTGTACTTGGTGTATGCTGTACTCGGTGTTAACTCATGGTTATGGCATGGAGAGATAGAGAGGGATGACTTAACTTCGTGTTCTTAGGTTATGGTAGAGTTGAGCACAAGACAGGGAGAGAGAGGAGGAGATGGAGGAAATCATCATGAGAAATTGGGACTTAGAGAATTTCGTGTGGGAGTCAATTGACCATCCCCGATACGGCAGGTACGAATCCCGATCCGGCGGGTATTATGACTGATACGAGGTCTTCTAACCCAATCAGGCAAGTTGTACTCCTGATTCCTCGTAGCCGCTCGTATCCTCCATATCGTTCTCATCTTCATCCCCCATCTCTCTCTTTCTCGTCCACAACTCTACCATCATCGCAAGAACACAAAGTTAACTCATCCCTCTCTATCTCTCCATGCCATAATCGGGAGTTAACACCAAGTACAGCATACACCAAGTACAGCATCAGCCCAAGATCGACGGTCTCCCGCTCCCAGCCAGATTTCGAGTTGACGCCTGAATGTCGCTTCAGCTTCCGGCGTACCTCGCGACCGATCGACCGCCACCAGCCAGTTCTCCTTATGAGCTTCACAGGTAAAGTCACCTTGTCACATTCCCACGGTTGCGAGTTAACTAACTGATGAATTGAGTCCCGGCGAGCCATCCATCGACCGCCTCCAAGTACTTGTCCAATCTTGCTCAATCACGGCCTCCAAGTGTATCTCCAAACTTGCTCAACCACGGCCTCCAAGTGTATCTCCAGACTCGCTCGATTACGGCCTGCAAGTTCGCACGATCATGGCCTCCAAGTGCATATCTCCAAACTCGCTCGATCACGGCTTACAAGTGTATCTCCAAACTCGCTCGCTTACCGCCTCCAAGTGCATCTCCAAAGTCCCTCGATCACGGCCTCGGAGTATATCTTTGAGTTCACTGAATCGTCATTTTCAGGCGCACCTCGAATCGCTCACAAGCACCGCCTGCAGCCAGTCCAGATATAGCGTGTGTAGATGGGTAGCTATATAGATACATAGATACGTAGATGAGAATACAAACTGAATACATGACTGTGATTCGAGGTGCTCCCAGACATGTCGCCAGCGCTCCCCGGGTTGTTGCCGGCGCTCCCATGTGCTCCCAGGCTTGTCGTCGATCGCCAGGCGTTGTGTAAATGGCTTCAGCATCGCTGCAGCCCCTGCGAAGAGTGAAACACACGTGTCGTTCTGATGGTGCCTATACATCTCCGCAAAGTAAAGGAGGTACGTATGCAACGCGACCCATCGCCTGGGCGACGTGTAGTGTGTAATTCTCCATCAGAGCGTACCAGGTTCTGTCCTAGCCGTCAGAGCCGTCTGGAACACCGGGGTGTTTCAGCCGCAAATTGGGGTCGTTGCTGATGCACCCATTGCGAAAGTACGAATGATCATCCAAGATCATAAGGAACATTTAACTATGTCCGTTACAAAGTCAGGCCATTATCCGATTGTCCTCCCAATCCCCTGGCAATGATTACATGATGTGGCAGTATGGTTTGCATCCAATACGGTTACGTTTGGATCACAATACAGTACAACGCATTATCATGATGAACACGAGACAGGACAAGGGGCGATTGAACAACCCCCGGAACCGGTTTACTCCCAGCCCGAAGGATGATTTGAGCTACAGATTCCTCCCCAACCCCCATTTCGAAAGGAATATTGTTATGCTCAATTGATTTTCGTCCTTCCGGACAGTCAGGACAGGCAAGCTTAAGCTGATTACAGCATCCCTTTATGATATAAATAACGCAATTGAGGCAAGGGATCATTAGGAGCAACCCTTGGAGGAGATTGTTCTGAAACAGTATCATGAGTTGTTACCTTTGTTTAAACAGCTTTTGCCTGATCAACTTCCACGGCATCGACCAGGGATTGATCATGGATTACGGGTAGAGGACGGGGAGACACCAACGTGAGGCTCCCATTATTCAATGTCAAGGACCGAGTTGGTCGTTGTGAAGAATGGCTGGAAGAAAATATGACCCAGGGATTTATTCGTCAGTCTTCATCACCTTCTGCAACACCAATCGTTTGTGCAAAGAAATCAGATGGCGAATTACGATGCTGTATTGATTATCAAGATATTAATAGTAAAACGATGAAGAATTGGTATCCACTTCCTCTAGTAAAAGAAACTCTGAATCTGCTAGGGAAGGACCGGATAAATACAAAGTTTCATGTACAAGGAGCCTCTAACCTACTTCGGGTTCAAGAAGGGGCTGAGCATACATTGGCCTTCCAGACCAGATATGGGCTGTTTGAACCTATGGTAATGCAATTCGGAACAACAAATTCACACGTGGTCTTCAAGAGCTATATTAATACTGCCATTCGAGAAGCGTTGGATGAGTTTGCATCAGCCTACCTGGATGATGTTCTTATATATGGTAATTCGGAGGAGGAGCATGAGGTTCACCTCAAATGAATTATGCAACGACTGTTGGAGGCAGGATTCTATCTGAAACCAGAGAAGTGCGAGTTTTATAAGCATACAGTGAAATATTTAGGATTGTTTATATCTACAAAACGAATCTCTATCGATGAGGATAAAGTCGAAACCGTACGAGTTAGGAGTTGGGGGAAGAAAACCGCTAATGGGAGGTTAAAAAACCTTCTTGAAGTCCAACAATTCCCTGGATTCTGCAATTATTATTGACGGTTTATTTCTAAGTATTCCGAGAATGCGGAGTCACTGACAAGGCTAACTACGGATGATGAACCCTTTTGATGGGAAGCGGAACAACAATTAGCTTTCGAGACTATGGTAGATGCCTTTACAACTGCCCTAGTACATCGACATTTCGACCATGACAGGGAGGTAATACTTGAAACACATGCCTCTGATTATGTATCTGCTAGAGTTCTATCCCAGTATGATGATGAGGGGGTGATACATCCGGTAGCTGATTTCTCAAAGAAAGAATCACTGGCAAGGTGCAATTATGATATATACGATAAGGAGTGTATGGCAATCATAAAGGGGTGCGAAGAGTGGAGACCAGAATGTGAAGGGGCTGCATATCCCCTTATGTTGATCACTGACCATAAGAACCTCGAGTATTATATGACAAAGAAGATTTTAAATCCGAGACAGATACAATGGTCTGAATCTATGACTATATTTGATCATGAAATGGTTGATAGACCGGGCAAATCGGATGGGAAGCCGGATGCTGTGAGCAAGAAGGCAGGAGACCTCCCTGACTGGGGGATGAAAGGTTGAAAAATATGGACAAGGTGGTTCTAACGCCGCAGAACCTACCGGAACAATTGCGTTTGTCGGTGCACAGCCCACTCGCCCCGGGCCATCCCTGTATCTCCGATCTTATGGCAAGAGCATATGAGACTGACCCGCAGCCAGGGAACATGCTGGAAGCAATTCAGACGAAGAGTGGGTTACAGGAAAATACCATTGCGGAATTTATAGAGGAAGGGTGACAAATGAGATATAGAGGCAATCTATATGTACCAGATGATGATGAGTGATGCCTACGCATTATACATGGACATCACGATACGGCATTAGCAGGACAGCCGGGACACGCAAAGATGTTCGACCTGTTGGATAGAAAATATTACTGGAAGGAAATGTGTAAGGATGTTGATCGGTATGTTCGGAACTGCCATGATTGCCAGTGATCCGGAAGCTCAAGGCATGCAACCTTCAGAGTCCTTCGGCCTTTGCCAGTACCAGAGAAACCATTGGAAGATCATTGAATGGATTTTGTGTTGGGGCTACCAAAGTGTGAAGGTTTCGATGCAATATGGGTAGTAGTAGACCAGCTTTCGAAAATGCGACATTTTATTCGTTCTCATACGATGATAGATGCCCTGGCGGTAGCAGAGCCATTTTTGCCGGAAGTAGTACGCCTTCATGGACTTCCATTGACTATTATTTCAGATCGAGGCCCACAGTTTGAGTCAACCTTTTGGCAACAGATATGTAATAGGCTGGGGATTGACCAAAGAATTACAACAGCTGTCCAGCCACAGACAGATGGCCAGACTGAATGAATGAACGTCAGTATGGAACAGTATCCTCGGGTGTTTGTTGATCGCCAGCCTGATGATTGGGTTAAGTGGCTTCCGTTGGCAGAGTGTGCTGCGAATAATGGACTGTCCGAGACTACCGAATGAACTCTGTTCAATGCAGTACAGGGTGTGGATCCCCAGATGACATTCGCAGGAGAACCAACGCAGGAACGAGACCCATCACAAATTAATGCTGATCACGTCCAGGCAACTATGCAACATATCCATGAGCATCTGAGAGTTCATATGAGGAGAAGCAAAGCAGTCCAGGAGGAGGGAGCAAATCGCGCACAAATTCCAGCTCCGAATATCCAAGACGGCTTTTGAGTTTGATTGGATGCGCGAAATATTCAAACTATAAGACCTACACTTAAACTCAATTGGAAACACTTGGGGCCCTTTACTGTTGTCCGTTGAATATCAACATATGCTTACGAGCTTGAGTTGCCTGCATCAATACGGAATCATCAAGTGCAACCTATATCACTTTGGATCGAATGGCGGATGATCGCCTTGATGAACATCAAATTGAACCACCACCTCCTGAGGAAGTTGATGGTGAAGACGAATATCACGCTTCAAGTGTTGAGGATAGTCGGATATATCAAAACCAGTTACAGTACCATATACACTGGGCTGGGTAAGATTCTTTGACATGGGAACCAGCTAGGTTCGTGGACGGGATACAAGCAGTGGGGGAATCTCATCAATGTAGCCCCATGGAGGCCTGGACCACTGGGAAGTGTTCCCGGAGGACCTCGAGCGTAGGAGGGGGATACTGTCAGGGCTGGGGTTACGAGTGATATGATCGAGGGTACTTAGGAAAGGTATCGGGTGTGGGGAAGGAATTGGTGTGATGGAAAAGCGGAAATGATGATAGATGCTGAGATGGCATGAGGAAGTTAAAAGATGGTGGCGGTATAATTTGTTATGATAAGGAAGTGGGCTGAGGTGTTGCGACATCGGATGTTGTGGCATGGTTGTAGTGATAAGAGTTGTGTTGGTGGTGTGTGAGATCATGGTAGGATATTCGGACGGTACATCGGAGTATGAGGAATGATTCGAGGGTGGCAGATGAAGTGTATATAAAGAGAGGTTGTTTGGTATGAGAGGATTTCTTTTTCTTTTCTCCTTACTCATTCTCTTGTATAGCAAAGCAAGCCCGACCTAGAAACAGCTTCAACTCCTGTCTTGTCCTGATTTCCTCAATACGAACTTTGAGTGCTTTGTCCAGATTACGATATCATATTATTGTTACCAATATCACCTACGCCCCACCCCGCCCATTACACGCATTCATTTATACAATTCATTTAGTTCAAAACCGATATATCCATAATTCAGAACTGAACCTGTTTAGCATTGTGTTCCAACTCTTGTAGTTGGCAGATATTGCAGGATTCAACTCTGACATTATCCAATATGTGCAGACGGATCTTGAATCCAGTGAAGCGTATCATAAATATCAGAAGGAGTGTGACCGTGTTCCAAACATTTACAGGGATTATTATCTTATTGTCTGAGTTGATGAGAAGTTGTGCGTTGGAAAAGACAAGGGAAAACAACAGTGCATTTGTGAATAGCTGGCTGAACTTACTTTCAATAAATATTGTATTGATTATTAGGACTAAGCGCCCATGTAAAAATGTCACTTGGGCAAAAATTACCTGAGTTCTAGTACTATAGAGGGTTTCCCTCTTCTGCAACTTAGAAATAGTATCTATCTCAACAATCACCCTCCCAAATATAACAAGACTGATATTTAGTGACAGCTAGCATTGTGTATGTGCTCTGATAGTAATACCACTGAATTCCATATACAATTGGTGATATAACAGGGGGGGTTTGGAAGTGGGCAAAAATCGGACAGCTTCATGGACTCTCACTCACATTTTCATCTTACTCAAAATTGGACCATTTGACTTGATTTTTCGATTGGCATGTAGGCCTTGGAGTGTCTATTATACTACCCTCTCTGATATTCTCTCCATTGTGTGGTTGTTGAGCAATTTGCACTTTTGAATAAAATTCCGGGATTTACAAGATGCCCCGCTAGCAGCTTGTTAGGTGTGGGCGCTGGGCGTGCCCACGCCCCTAGTAAAGCGCCAGGGCTGTATGCATGAGGTGACCTGTTGAGACGATTGATCGAGTCTAAGTCTATGTTGACACGTAGCCTATATAGTAGCTCGCCAACCGAAACCAAAGCCACGTGATGACGTACTCTACACCAACTCGGTCTAACAATGGATCTAGCGTCCTACGACGCTATAAAAAACTGGATACACCGTATAAACCGCGTAGCAATGGAATAGACGTCGTCGAGTTTAATTAAGATTCACTGGTTGAGAGGGCTCGAAAGTGAAGTGGGTTTAACTTTGTGCAACCTCAACCGTTGAATTCACTTCTTTCATACTCAGGCTACCTGTATGCAAATGAGATTCCGCAGTTGATCAGCCAAGGTCTTCATTTTGACTCGCTGGGGGCGCTCTAGTAGTCACAGTGCTAGATTTTTTCCTACCCCAGACTCATGAATCTCCGCCAGTAGAGGAAGAGCTAAAAAGCTTCACTACAGCTGCCAGTGTATCAAAGAAGCGAAGCCCTCCTACTTGCTCTTGCTGTCAAGATGTAGGCCATCAAAGCAGCACTAAGAAATGTCCAGGTTTGTAGATGTAGACTGCTTGAGCTGATTTGATATCACTCGAATTGATTTGTACGAAAGTATAAATTAAACTCGGCGCCATCTATTCCGATGCTACACGGTTTATACGGTAGATATACACCTAGATAATACAGTAGTATTAATTCATGCAGTGTCAATAGGCACAGGCTTAGGACTGTGTTAAGCTCGCATGCCAGCCCCTTCCTGAGACGGGAATGAATACCCGCCAACAGGATCTGACCGGAGGGGGATTCACGAGCTTCGGTGTGTTTGTGAGAGGTCTAGATAGTCGTTTGGTTCAGCACTAATGCTGAAAAACCAAGGTAGTTTTATTTACAAATCAAGTCTGTACATTTGTCCGCATGAATTATTCTTAGTGAGCCATAGCTGGCTCCAATATAAGTCGCACTCAACAATTGGTAGAGCAACTTAAATCGGTGATCTCGATACCCTTAGAAACCCAATCTTTGTGAAGTGTGCTTCCTCATGTAACCATCGAATCATACATGTTTCAAATGCCTGCAAAAATCACTTGTGGCGTGCCGAAAGTCTTACTTGCTAATTAATATAATTAACAATGTTGTTACGAATGTAAAGCAGACGAAGTCTATTCTACTATCTAAGGAGAAGCTCTGTCCTTATATACATGAGAGCCTGGAACACCATGGAAGTCCATGGAAGCTCATGATTGCAAATACCAGTGGCGGTGGCGGTGGCGAGTGAAAACTCGTGGATGAGTCTACGACTGTGAGTCCGTAGCCTGTGAGTCAATTCGGCGATCTCAGTATCGGCGACTTCCCTTCAGATCATATAGTAACAAATGTTTTATATGTGCTTGTAGGTGATAACCCATACACGCTCTGCATATCTTAGGAGAGACTCAGAGCGTCGACTGGGTCGCGGAGATGTAGAAGCTGCTAGCTTGAACTGCGAGAGATCGGAGAATTTTGACGATACAGGCGATTATGTACTCGCGTCTGGGGGTAAAGGATCGGACGCTCCTGTTCTGGCAAACAACCACACAGAAACGGTAAAACTGAGGGTGTCCACACATAGTTTTAGGTAAAGTGCGATTTGAATAATGGTAAAGCTGGTGAGTGCACTAACTTCCACGTTAGATTTCCCCCTGTTGACACCCTTGACTCAGTAAAATTTAGTACCAGGAGCGCCCGATCGTTTACCCCCAGACGCGAGCATTAGGATTTCTCGTGACACTATGAGTTGTGCATAACTGCTGGAATGATCGGCTAGGTTAATAATTAGTCAGAAAGTCACAACTACAATTAAAATCCCAAAAAATTCCTTGCAGAACTTGCTCTCAAGATCTGCGCTCCGTATATTTTGATATACTGACATCACGGTTGGAATGACTTGGGTAATCCTAAGAAACGCACGGGTAAGGAGAGAATTTGTGCGGGTACAAACTATTGGATGCCTTGTTAGTCCATGCCTCCCGCAGTCTTTTTACCCACCAAGAGGAACAGATGGATCTCTCTAAAGGTAATTCTGGAATCTTTATTCCGCCGCTTCCGATTTAGGGTTTCGTGTTGTGGGTCTTTAGGGTGTTTCTCGCACAATTGGACCCCAAAATGTGGTATGCCGACAAACACATGAGACGGAGTTGACTAACTTTGTCGCTGTATCATGTCAGTACCAAGTTTAAGCCCAGATGTTCAGGTTAAAGAGACGGAAATCGGCCCGTATTTGAAGACTTACGCTCTGTGCAAAGAAGGAGGCCGAGATATGGGCTTGTGGGTTAGTATTTAAAGTCAGGTTGAAATATAGCGTACCTAACTTAACCGCGACATAATGTGCAACAATCCTCTCCTTCAACATTATGCCACAAATGCAAATACTACATTTATGACCGTAAACCGAGCTTGTATCGGTGGACTACATACAGCCAACATAAGATACTAACCTAAGAAAACGAGAGAGAGAGGATGGGAGAGAACTTGTGCAATGCACCAGAATTCCAATGAAGAATAAAACCCCAGCGTATTAGAAATAAGCTAGAATGAAGTGTTGTTCCCTGCCCTGGACAATTGATAACGCATCTGAAGACCCCCAGCATCTAGACAGTCATGAGAGAGCGCTAAACCTCAGGAAAGAAGCAGGTGGGTGAACATTACACAGTGTTGACTTGTCAATTATAAAAGAGGAAGAAAAAGGTGCGAAATGTAGCCTTAATTGCCGCGCCAAGCCACCAGGGCTACTGTTCATAATGCTTATTTATCTCTTCATTGAGCAGATCGACGTTCATTTCCTGAGAGCTCAATCGACCCGATTCCCGTTGGTGGGGTAAAGGGAGTTTTGATTGTTATATAATTATTGCTTTAGGTCGATTGATTATACACAGTGAACCTGGATTCTGTGATTCCATAGCCGCATTGTGCTGTCGACTGTTCCTCTGTGGTAAGTGGCCTTACGTTAGAGATTTGCTCCGGCCGTGTAGGGTAATTCGTCGTCTACTTCTGCCAAGAATCTAGCAAAAATCCTCCAATAATATTTATGTCACCAGATTCCACCGCTTCGCCAGCTCAGCACTTGCACTGACCTTGCGGGGTATAATTACATTTCGCAGTTTACTCCGCAGACTCAAATTACACCGGAAACTCCCCAACTCGCCACTCTCTGCTATCATGTCGCATCAAATACCAGCTCCGACCCTCTCTATCAAAAGAAGACGATTCCCGGAAAAGGAATCGGCATGGTTGCCGCTTTATCCATATCTCCCGGTTCTGTGATCATTACCGAGCAACCCTTATTCACTATTCCTCGCCTTACATTTGACACATTATCTACGCCCTCTGCGAAAGAGACCGTCCTTCTCGAATTCGCCAAACTCCCTAATGACCAACAAAAAGCCTTTCTGAACCTCCACAACGTTCAAGTGAAGCCCGTCTCCGAGTTGTCAGAGATCGAAAGCATCATCCGCACTAACGGATTTGGGCTTGGACCCGATGGAATCCGCAGCAGGGTATTTGACGAATGTTCACGATTCAACCACAGTTGCTCCCCCAATGCTCATTTCGCATGGCACGAGCCTACACACACGATGTATGTCCACTCAACTCAAGACATTGCCGAGGGCGACGAAATTACCATCTCCTATGTACGTAGCGATTCACCGCACCAGATGCGACAAAGCGAACTTCTCTCTCGATACGGATTTTTGTGTAAAAGCACCGCCTGTGCGGCGACAAGACAGGACCTCGCCCGTAGCGATTCGCTGAGATCCGAGATTCAGAGACTGGATGAAGCGATTAGTCGTGGGATGATCATGACGAATCCCGGCCGTGCGCTAAGGTACTGTCGGGAACTTCTGCATCTGAGAGATGTGGAAGGTATAGAGCCACAGATGCCCAGGTCTTACCATGATGCTTTTCAGATATCTGTCGCGCACGGAGATTTGGCAAGAGCTTCAGCATTCATGAAACTGCAAGTGAAATGGTATGAGGTCTATCAAGCAGAGGCATCCGTAGTTGCCGAGATGAGGGGATTTGTGGAAAGACCGGAGTAGCACAGTCTTTATCAGATAGTGTCTAAGAGATGGCAATCGCAGACAAAACATGCACGTAACGAGAGCAGCAAGGGATTCGAGAAATGGCTATGGATGAGAGCGGAAAAATAAGCGAAGAGTTTCAGGACTACATGTAGTTTCTTGCGAGAGAATGGCAATGTTAACTACCTACTGTACCAAAAATGCCCCGTTTATTGATGCCGAGTTAATGCTGTATTAATGTTGAATTCTTTATAAATGTATACATTGGCTGAACTTGTGGGGTATTTCGGAATTTGCAACAATAT
>Ga0307515_10001068_pt1 | contig 62783 bp, 67 predicted proteins | sample 17_EM_MG_FD_194513 | JGI IMG/M metagenome (GOLD analysis project Ga0307515, IMG submission 194513) | Populus trichocarpa ectomycorrhiza microbial communities from riparian zone in the Pacific Northwest, United States - 17_EM | ecosystem: Host-associated > Plants > Roots > Unclassified | place... | reverse complement strand
ACCGAGCCTGTGCATGGAGACAACCGACGTGAGCAGGGAATTTGATTGAGTAGGTCGATTCTGTGGTCCTGGTGTTTGTACCTCGGATTCGAGTATCTATGGCGTTCTGGTAATCCCACTGTCTGAAAGCACCCTCCGCCACTTGGGAGGCAAGTTATTTTCGGATCCCGCTCCGCGCGGGGATCGCCTCCGATCGATGGCTGACAAGGATTCCGAAGAGAGCGTTGATTGCAAATCATGGGTTTGGAATGTATGAGCCTTACCCGTTCTTCTCTCATCGCCTAATCCCTGATCTGCGTTCCTGGACCACAGTCGTTTTTGGCCCCTCGACTGTCCCTCGTTTGGCAGAGAGTCCTCAGATCGGCACCGCCCGATTGCACTGCGATAAGCCGGCTTTAGTGTCAGCGACCCGTAGTCATCGAAGCTATATAACAAGGCACGAACTGTCCCGGTAGCAGCGATACTCACGCGTCGCCCTTCCCTTACTCACCCCTCAACTAACCCATGCCACGCCGTTGGTCCGACCTCGATACCGTAAGCCCTTGCTCTCCTCTACGCGCTGTCGTGATCCAACACTTGTTCTAGGATGCCCACCGCCTCCCATCTGGCTTCACGCGTTCCGGTTACGACTCAAATACCCGCAGGTACCACTTCACTGACGCCGAGGGTCGTATGTACAAAGGCGAGCCAGGAGAAGAGTTTGGTGGCCGTTTAACCCCGATGAATATAAATGATCCCTCGATGAGGCACCGCTTTGCTCCAGACGACAATGAGGTCGAGCATGAGGAGGAGACTGCAGTTGGTGCGTTGATCCGGCGGAATGAGCTGCAATTGCCATGTTGACGTCCTTGTAGATAGCCCTCCCAACTCCTCCGAAGCGGGTAGCCCTCGACTTGTCTTTACCACCCCGGCCAACCAGACCACACAACCTGTCCCGCAGATCGTGCCCTCGTTCTCGGATTTCCTTTCTTCTAACCAGATGGCTGCTGCTACCTCCCCAAAGCTTCCCCAAACGAAACCATCGAATCCTGGCACCAGGTTCTCTCTGAAGCGGACTACTGCTTCGATTATGAGGTTCCGTTCCGCAAAATCAAAGAAAGCTGCCACCCTTCCAAGTCATCCCTCCCATGGGGTGGACGAGTGGGGCGCCGTACAGTCTCCTCACAGTGCGAAATTCTGATCCGTCTTTCGTTTTTCTCTTTCCGGGTCACCCGGTTGTTGTAGATATGAAAGTATACGCGCATGTACATGTATTAATTTATGTAGGGCATAGATAGGGCTTTACCTATCATGCCGCAGAACACGACTCGTGTGACCTATACACGCGATACGTAAACGCCCACCGCGTACTTCCTGAATGTGTGCTTATTGGTTGCGCGCGGAGAAAGAACCGAGATGGTGTGGCCAACGGGAGGAAACAACTCAGGAGAGGCCGCTATCGCTTCATACACAGTCAAGATCACTTTCAATCCCGTTAATCGAATACATGAGGAGAAAACAAGGCTGAAATAGAACTACACAAGGACTCCAGCATTGTTTGAATTTCTCTACAGCCTTGCACTTTTCGGGATCTTCCTGATGGCTTGCCGCATACCCAAGTCGCCCTATCCGATACGTCAGATCAATATCAATCACACAGCGTGTGGACCCGAGGTCCTACCAGGACGTCCTCGCTTCCTCCGAGAATAGCGTCATAGGGTGATGTTCGGTGGAACTAAATCGTGGGTGATTAGCAGGGTACTCGCTCGAAACACCTGATCAATGGGTCGAACGTACATTTTCGATCAATTTGCCCATTCCTGTCGCCGTGATGGACCTTCCACCAAAAATCTGTGCAGCGTCTTCAGCGATTTCCCTTCCTGTGCGTGTGATGTATCTGTTAAGAGGTTAACGCGAGCCAGCGGTGGTCCACGGAAAGGCACCAACTGTTTCAGTAAACCGATTGTGCCGGCAAGCTTGTCGGATTGTTCGTCGTAAGACATCTGCGCAAGAAAAATCAGGGAGTAGTTCACTATGCACGGATTGTGGGCTCACGTTGTTCATCTGATAGGTGACCGATTCGATCCAATTCTGGGAGGACTCGACGCGAGAAATCATTCCAGCCAACTTGGCCCGGACGACGGCTTGGGCATGCAGAGGTTTTCCGAACGCAATACGCTGATTTGACCACCTTCCCCGGTATTAGAATCAAAGGGAGAAGCCAGCAATACTTGACGTACTTGAGGCACTCTTCGACAACCAATCTCTGCATGCCCAGTGCACAGGCGGCAATCATCCACCTCTGGATCCTCATGTTAGCCCCAGAAAGTGATGAGATACGAATAGGATCACTTCGTGATTGAAGTTGCTCAAGATAACTTGCATCCCCTTTCCAACCTTTCCCAATGTGTTTGAGACAGGTACCCGAACCTTGTCAAAGGTCACGAAAGCGGTTCCGGCGGTGGATGAATAGGCTGTCTTGATCGCTTTTGTCTCGAGATTTTCGCCCCTTGGGACGAGGACAACGGTGTATCCTCCCTAAACTCTGCTCGGTGATGGATGATGGGGGGAAAAAGTAAGGCACCAACCTCAGACCTGCATGCCACGGTAAAGTAGTCGGCGAATGTGCCATTCGTAATCCATCTGGAACAGGGTTCAGTTTATGAGCCATGCATAATCCCGGACAGAACGCATACTTCTTGGTGCCAGAAATTACCCAGTAATCGCCGTCTCTCACAGCTGTGGTCTGTAAGCCACCGACGTCACTCCCAGCGAATGCCTCGCTGACAGCTAAGCAAACAAACTTCTTCCCGGCCAAAACCTCTGGGACAACTTTGGCTTTGATTTCGTCCGAGCCGAAGTTGAGGACCGGTGGGAGACCAATAACACCTCCCGCGAGGAAGCCGTCAACATACCCACGGCAGCCACAACGGGCAAGTTCCAAGTTTAGAATCAACTGCACGGCGTTGAGAAAGGTCGCACGTTTCAGTTGGTCGTAGCTTGCTAACCTCGTGGAAATGATCAAACTCCTCAGTCCTGATAACTCCGCCGAGCAAAGTCCGTCCCTGAAGATGCTTGCCTGGACCAAGTCTCATCGCGAGTATGTTCATTTCGCTGGATTCCACACCGTTAGCTATATTATCGATCAATGGGCATAAAAATTCCAACCATAGCTTGTCGACAACGTCTTGTGAGATCCGCTTGCCCGACCCTTCGCATTTGGTGGCGTCAGGATAAACGACTTCCATAAAGAACTTCCGAGCAGCTCCGTGGAACCTCCTGTGACCGTCGTTATAGTAGGGGCTGTGGAACCCCTTGTTAAGCCATGTAGGCTCAGCATAGGGAACTGTTGATATTTCCCCGGGGAGTAGGGGCTTAACGACCTCCTCTTGGCCTCGAATCCTTCCAATCTGAAGCCGCGCATACTGGGGTTTCAGGAGAACCTCATGTCTATGAAGACCGAAGAATACGTTCGTCGAATCCTTCCCAGCTGGGTATTCCCGGTACGGCACTCAGTGCTTTGCTTTCAATGGTGATGATAGAGGTGAACACACCAACGCCATCCGCGAGAAGTACGGCAAGGCCGCCAGGATGTAGATTGGCGAACTTGGAGACATCGTAGACTTTGCTATCAATGACAATCCACTGTGGGCGAAGAGGTAAGGAGTGGGTGGGGTAGCTAAACATGTGAAATTGGACAGACGAGGTCGCCTTCCTTGTTATGCTAAGGGACAGGTTTAGTGGGGTACGGTGCCGGCAGAGAGAGCTGCAATCCACCTTCTCAACTTCCTCGTAGGTGAATTCCTTGAGAGTCATAGCGTGGTGTAGTGGGTGGTGCGCGTGGAAGAGCCTCGATCGACCCTCTTTCACGGTGTTTCGGATGACAGCGCTTCAGCTTGCCCGAATGATATATGATGCATGTGATTGGCTGAACAGCGCGTATCTGTAACTTCACTCCCGATCTCGAGTTCCATGTCTGGGAGGGTACAGGGTGGTCGAACGAAGCACTCTTGGTCCAGTAAACGCGCAAAGTGTTGGATGAAGTTTCAACTGGGCAAAGGACACCCGACAGGCTGAACCCGTATGGTAATTACCCCAGATTAGCCTGTCACACGGTCACAGTTGTTCTTACCGTGGGAACTGCAGCTGCAAATACAACGCAAGTCGTCCAGCCTGTCTTCACCGACGACCTCCTCCCCCCAACGACATGGTGAGTGCCCCGCACCTTCTTACCGCCCAAGCCACCTGGGCATTCTGCAAGCTGCGCCTGGCGGTTGTCGTCGGCCCAGAACAGGATGTCGTGATGGATTACAATTTTCCACTTTGGATGGCGTGTGCCCATATATCTCGCAACAACTGACGATTTTCATGGTGTAGCCTCCTAAATCCGCATCTAAACCCGCTGCCTCGAGCGGCGGCAAATCCGCAAAGAAGAAGAAGTGGTCCAAGGGAAAGGTCAAGGACAAGGCTGTCCACGCCGTTGTCCTCGACAAGACCATCTACGACCGTATTCTGAAAGAAGTTCCGACCTTCAAATTCATCTCGCAGTCCATCTTAATTGAGAGGCTGAAGATCAACGGCAGTCTTGCCAGGGTGGCCATCAGGCATCTCGAGAAGGAGGGCACAATTAAGAGAATTGTGCACCACAGCTCCCAGCTGATCTACAGTGCGTACTCAATGACCCTTTGTATTCCTGAGTGCCGTTCTAATGAATAATGTAGCACGGCCAACGACGGCAGAGTAAAAGTTACCTTTCTCTGTATTATCACCGTGTCGATTATGTATACTGCATCACTCCAATCCTCGCATGCACCATGAAGCATAAACATCCCCCCGGTCGAGGTCAACAACCGTCTGCGACTCGCTGAGACTCCGAACTCAACACCGTGATACGGGAAACCGGAATACCAAAAATAATAAGATTGTATTACAACGATTGAGATCGTGAGACATCTTGCTCGCAGAACAAGTACAGGCATCAACCTGGAATATCAGCTACAAATGAGGGTGACTATGATTGGGAGATGGTTGGGGGTAGAAACACAATGAGGGAATGAGGGCTAGTCATAACGTATAACGTTGCAAGGTGTGATATCGTGAGGAAACGCCGACGTAAATTAACTTGATGAGTAACCGTATATGCACCGCATAAAGGGCCCGGGCGATTCGACATTCGTAAAACCCATGTGAGGAAAATAAGACGAGACGTGCGCGTGGGGGGTTAATCACAAGGTGGTGCCATGGAGCAACTTTCCCATGATCCTTGACACATGGCGGGGGCGAGTGTGGTCTGAACGACGATTCTTCCAGCTCGACCGTTTAAACAGGTTCTTATCGTTCTTCAGTGAACAACTCGGGGAATCGTCCGTCACCGGGTCTGCGGTGGCTGTGGGGACAGGGGGTGACACAGCGCCCGAAGTCGACGTCGGCTTGCCAGTACCCGACGATGAAATGTTTGGACTCGCACCATCACCATCACCACCACCACCACCAGAAGATGCGACGAGTTTGGCGATGGGTCCACCAGGGAAAGTGTACTCGGCGCCAGAGTCAAAGACCTGAAAAATCCCTCACAGGTCAGATGGTGGTTCAATGTACTCGTGGGAGCAACGCACGTTAGGGGTAAAGATGCCGGGGTCGTCGTCAGAGTACGATCCTGGGAAACTCAGCAGTTCGTCCTGGGAGGGGACTCCTGTGCCGCTCCCGCCAACCTTGATCTGTTGACAGGAGGGGTAGAATTCAGCTCCACCCCTTTGGGTCGCCAAGTGGAGGGCGATGATCTCGTGTCTGACTAGGTACTGTCCAGGAGCGAGATTATCTGGAAGATTAAGGGTGTAAACGCCCCCATCCACTGTGCATAGGTGTGAGATTAAGCGCGTGCGAGAAGAACGAGAGGAACTGACTGAGTTTCTGCTGAACCCATTTCCCGCTGTTGTCTTTGCCGGCCTGATCGATCTTGAACCATTTAGCGGTCCTTGAGTCGAATTTATCGCATGTTGTAGACCCGCAAGAGGCCAAGTAGGTCAGGAGTGGGCCTGGGGGATGCAAGGAGGGTGATTAAAAACGTTTAGAAGTATTGTAGAAGAGATTGAAAACGCACCGGTATTGTGAGGCCAAGCATCGAGGCTCGATGTCCTCCAGTCATAGGTGAGGTTACTACCAGGCATCGCGTCGGCGACCAAAGCGGCATTGGGTGCACCTACGCCGCAGTTTACGGTAGGGTTTGTAGCACCATGGATTGGGCCTTCATCGGACACCTTTCTGATCGCAGAGGGAGAATCAGCTCTTCCGCCCGGGATATTCCCCTTGTGTTCCGTTCCGTCAATAATGAGACTGGCTACAAGGCCGTGAGCATGGACGGACGAAACGAGGGAGAGGGCGGCGGTAAGGAAAGGTAGGAGTAGCGTAGAGGTCTTCATTACGGAGGCTGAAGGGGCGAGGGAGGGAGGGAGAAAGGGGGAGAATCTGAAAATCCGACTCGTCAAGAGTCCGGACTCCGGAGCGCTATTCGGGAGCAAGCAAGCGCGGAGAAAGAAACGTCAAGTCCTAGTCTGTCCTGAAGGCGACTGGCGTTGAGTGAGAGGGGAAGGGTCGAGACAGTTGGGCATTCGACCCTTTTATTTTCTGGTTTTTATACCCCAGCTTGGGCCACACTCGCTCACTCGCTACACCATGCAGGCACCAATGGATTCCCATTCACGGTCGGATTTGGAAGGGATCGAAGCGAAAGGTCGCGTGTGCACTGACAATGGTCTTGGGACATCCCGCGCGGCCGAGGGGGGGGACAATAGTGGTATTACTATTAGACATAGGGAACATGCACAACCTTTCCACTTTGCAACCGTGGCAGAGGGTAATAAAGGGGACCATTCGCTTCGACCCCTCACAAAGGTCAACAAATCGTGGCTTTGGCCATGAGGCACTGCTGCGTGCGCAAAGAGCGTTCACTCATCTAATCAAATTTCCAGGGTACCTCGTTCACAGCCACGGCTTAGGGTAACGAGGGTCTCAAGCGAAAGATGCCAGAACCTGGCAGGTGGTTGTTTGTTTTTGTTTGTCGGCACCTTGATCAATCCCCACACGCAAAAGCGTCTTTCACAGTACAGGCATATTTATCGGAATCCACGCCCAGGACCAGTTATGCGACCTCCCGAGGGTGGGAGGGGTCTGAGTGCCAAATTTACGCCTGTATCGTGTCTTCTTGGTCCCTGACCTCGAGGCACTCACGAGGTTGCCGCGTGGTTGGTCGGCCACTAGCACTCCCAGGGCAGGCCGTTTTCCGTGAGTGTTTCACAATGCCGTCACGGTCAACGGACATGGAGGGTTTCCGTTCTGATTGACCACGCTGCCCTCATAAGTGGCTGCATTGTTCCTCCCTACCCCTCGTTCTGCGAAATAATTATTCATATGGCCGGGGTTGAATTCAAAGTATGAATTAATGCAAGGACGTGCGTACCGATGATCCGCGCCTGTCCCCCATTGGTTGTGCAAGTTTGTGGGTTCCCTCCCGCCGACCCGAGCGAGGTGTTGGTTACCACGTAAGCCATCTCAAGTTCCAGGAGAAGCAGGAGATATCATTGCAGAGAACATAAGGAGTCAGCGATGTGGTTGCCGGCCGAGGAGAGAAGAGATGAACAGTTGGGTCTGCAAACGCATGATGCGGGCCTGAGAAGACCTTGTCAGGGCGTGTATTTCAGTGCCGCACTCCGTCGGCCGACCTTACACTGTTTTTACGTCGTTCCGGGAACACAACTCCTACTCGTTGAAAGTGCTCCGGTGTGACACAAGCCACCCGGGAATTATGTGCGTCGGAGCTAGTAAGTTAAAAAGTCTCTGGGTGGGTCATCTTAAACTGGTGTGACACCGTTCAGGCGCGCAGGGGGGAGCGGACCACATTTTCCTCTGAGAACCACATCTGGTATGGATGTATTACAGTGATATTAGCGTACGGTGCAGGGTCGGTGAACGGCAGAGCCCAGGACTCGCATATGGTATATATAGGACACGCATGCGGAGCACACGACGAACGACAGATGTTTCAGACTTGTCCGTGTAGATGTTGCGACTTACGCCAGTAGTTCGTGCATCAACCTTGGCGAATAGAATGTACAAACTGCATCAACCTCCCAGCTGACGCGGTGGCATCAGGGAGCATCAATCCGGCTTCGTAAGTTAGGACGCTTCCGATAAGTGCCCGAAAGGTAAAGATGGGCACGGAAAGTGACCGCTGTAAAATGAATCCAGTCCAAAAAACCGAGAAAAGTAAAAAGTGATCGTGAGGTTCACTGATGGCCGGTCATTAGGATGATCGATGATCGATGATCATTTCTGTGAGTGTCTAAACCAACAAACAACGTGGCTCCGTTTGGTTCGCAGTCACCTACGGTAGGTCTGGGGTGTATACATGATGTCGGCGTTGGGGTGGTTGATGAAAACAAGGGATTTCAAACCAGGACAATGCATGGCTGCGGTTGGCACGTGACGCGTGACGTTCCGAGCGTCCCGAATCTGATCCAATTATGCGCGACCGTATTGTCTATGCTTTGGCTTACTACCGCTGTATCAGTTGACCCAACCTGTGCATTGGGAATCCGAATATCAGCCTTGACCACGACACCCACTCCGGTGATCAAAGTACAATGCCTCCCTTGCTCTCAACTGTTTTCCCGGTCGTGCTTCCATGACGCGACCCCATAGCGGTGTATTGGGAAGCTCCACAGATGGAGTGCCCATCCCCTGAGAGGCGTTACGGCTTCCCAGAACAGCTTCAGTTACAAAGCCGCTGCAGAGTCCGTTCGCTTCCCTCCACCCAAATGCCTTCCGAGTTGGTGTTCCGGGACGACGGCGAACCGAGCGACGGCTCTTCGACAGCTCCAGGATGGACAATATAAGCTATAAGATTTCCCGGCAGCAGCGACGATTGCCGAGAGTCCCTGGGCAGTCGTGATTCTGATTTGGCCTTTCCAGGTTTCCATTGTCACATCAACGATGAAGGGTTGTTTTGACGGGCCCTCTTCCTTTGACGGCGGTTTGCGCACGAGTTCGCTGCGGTTTCCATCAAACGGCAGCGTCGGGAAATAATGACCATTTTAGTGCGACTCGTCTCACAAACCTCGATCGCCGATGACCGTGATGAACCAACTGCGGCTCCTGCCAATCGCCCCAAGTCCCAGCGGTCCCGGCAACCAAGGGAGTCGTGGGGTGTGCTTTTACTCTCTCCAACTGAACCGGGTCCAACTCTCGCGAGAGGCATTCTCACCGATTGACTAGGATGACTCCGATATGGTTGTTACAGCTGTACAGAGCAGGACCTGAAGCACACCCTCGTCAGTCTCGGTATGAATATCCTTGTTTCCTCCTTGATTACTCATCGGCCCCGCCCCTCTCCCGCGCCGACGCCTGAACGTTCCACTCCTCCACACCTTGCCGGGGATCAGCGCCTCGAAAATGATCACCCCTTCCGATTGACCGGGGACGCACATTGAGCTGGAGATTGCTTTGCCCATGTTCCTTACGATGACATGCGAGCATTGGTACAGTTACGATAAAGAATAGCAGCTACCGATGAATCAGTCAGGGGTGCTCACAAGAGTCCTACTGCTCTATTCTAGCGGGACTGGGGTCCCGCTTGTAGATCGATAGGTTCCTCAAAGGCCAGTTTACGGACAGACAAGGCGACTTCAGCCGTCAGGGGTGGGGTAAAGCTCTACGGATAAGTGCGGACAACGAAGAACTGGAACAATTCTAAACCGATATCAAGGTGTATGAATGGCCAATGAATGGTACGGTGCGTCGCTTCCTGAAATCCAGGGGCCCCATATCCCCCCAAAGTTTTGTACCCAGGTGCTGTGATACCAATATATCTTGTAACGGCCTACGAGTACGTTCTATTCAACGGTTCGACGTAAAAAAATCTCCATGCTGGGAAAGGCACTGTTTACATCACGGAAAATGAGCCTTCCATGCTGTTTGGACACAGAAAACAGGTTTACGCCCCGGCCAAATTTGGGGTGGCCTCTGGGGGCGATGCACTCGCGCTCCATCCAACTTCACGGAAGTGGGCTGAGCTGGCCGCTGGCGTGGTCAGAGTTTACAGGATGTATATTTCACTGGTCACGTACACCTAGACCAGTCTCCAAGCCCCAGAGACGTTGCGCGAGACCCCTGTCTCTCCGGGTTTACGATCCCTCGGCGCTCGTAGAGTCGTGGAGTGAAGGATAGCTCCCCCGAGCGCGTCGTAAGGAACACCCAAGGGACTCTCCCCCCAATAAACTACTGGTTCTGATTTTGAAAGTATTTTGAATGGTCCCTCGCGAGGCTATTGTTCCCTGCACCCGGTGTACTCGGTTCTGTACCGCCGCCGAGTCGAAGTGAAATTTACCATACCGGCTGAAGGTAGCGTCGGCGATAAGTACCCGCTTGCAATCGGTCCTGTGCGGGGGGATGGGAAAATATTGGTGGCTTCGTTGATCGCGCAATTGCCGAAACCCGCGATAAGACCATGGCAAACTAGGCGTTACCGCAGAGGGCACCCTGGAATGTCCCATCCTGAGACCGGGGGAGACAGCCGCCCGTGGCGGGGACAGAAACGAACGCCAGTGTTCGTGGGTATCAAATACATGAGAAACCTGGTAAAAGTGCACAAACGACTGACAACCGCGCGAACGCAGTGGGGATGACACTGTGAAAGGAAAATGGGTAAAATTTTCGAGGTTTATTGGCCAGTACATGTGGGGTATGAGAAAGGAGAAAGCGAATCCGCGAGGCCAGAAATAAGTGTTCCAAGTAGAATGATACCTTGCCCGACCGAGTTCACAGTTCCGGTGCACCAGTGTAATGGAGCTTGTTGGGTAGGGTCATTGTTGTTCCTACTTCGTTTTGGCTGGGGAAGGTGGACGGGTCGGACGGGTCCTAACAGCGTTGGTCAGAAAACAAGTTAGGCAGGAGGAAGAAAAATCTCACGTAGAATCGGTTCCATGAGCGGTTCAAACCGCTTTCGTTCATGGAAACCTCACCAGAATATCTGGAAATTTCCGAAGAATCCCGACCGATTTGCTCCCCAGGTGGTTTTTGCCTCCGAAGGAATATCCAGGCTCCAACGCCAGCCGCAGCCAAAAATACCAGGCCGCCAATGACACCTCCAACAATGGCACGCACTTCTACAGGCGATGTCCCCGTTTGGTTGTTGTTTTGCTGGGCGCCCCCCCTGGTCGACACGCTAAATTCACTTGTCGAGATCGATGATGGTGAATCTGAGCGCGTGGAGGCGTCGAGTGATGGAACAGCCGAAGAAACCGGTGTCTTCGTCTGGCTGCCCCCGGTTGACACGCTAGTTTGGCTCGTCGGGGTCGGTGACGGTGTACTTGGACTCGTAGGACCTGGACTGGTAGAACTTTCAGGCAGTGAAACAGTCGCAGAAATCGGTGTGGGTCTCTCTGGCTGACCGCCGGCGGACTTCGCAGCCCCAAGGTCGAAACTATCTCCAACCTAAGTGAGAAAGTAAGACACGGGGGACTTCACGCCCACCACCTGTGTCGAGTACGTACAGAATAATCCAGGAAAGCCCAGTTCGGGACAGGGTAGTCCGGGTTGATGTCGTTGACGAACTGGGCGATTTCCACTGAGAGACAAGAATTGCTCCAGGTTTTCCATGACATGGCGGTGACGTTTTGACAGAGGGTACACATCATAAACAAGCTGTATACCTCAACGATCAGTGCTTGCTCAGGATGAAAGCGCAAGTTTGTCATGTACCTGTACATCACGGTGTTACAGTCGCATCGCTGTTTGCCGCCGTCACCCCCCAAAGGTGGGTTATAACCCGTGCCACCTGGCACCAGGGGACCCAGTTCATACACAGCTGCGAATCGTGAGTTATTGAGCGGAAGTGGAAGGCTGATTCGAACGCACGGTATTGTCGACACGCTGCCTCCAGCGCACCAGCGACTTTACAGGGGTTTTGCGTTTGCGAGTTGGAACTCTGGGTAGAGGGCACACATTAGTTCGGCCGACCCAGGGGGTCAAACCACCTCGAAATGGGGAATCCCGACGTATCACTCGCCCATTCCCAACCAGACGCGCACATAGTAGCCAATGCGCGCGGCACAAAACCCCCGAAAACCAGAAAAAACAGGGAACCACTCCACACGCCGACATTGAGGGACATGGTGGGGGCAAAAAGGAAAGACGGCGGTTTACCCTGCTAACTCCCGCGCCTTCCCGCGTGAGATAAGCATCGTGGATGATGATTCTGCCTACGAACAGGGTGCCCACCCCCGTTGATCAGGACCGTCCCGCAACGAAAACACGGATCGGGAAGCGGCGCAGCGCCAATCTATGGGGTCCAATGATGAACGTCGAACAACAAGAGAATCCCTGGTGGCCGCGTCCTGTTCAAATGGAAGATTTCATTGCTGCTGTTGTACAAACTTGCAACTCGCCGTGTTTTGCGTACCATTTGTTCAATTCCAGTGATCTCGGAGTTCTTTGAGGTCGCCGGCTTTATCGTCAGGGGGCCGAATGATTTTGTTCATGTCCACGCTGGCTCAGGCACTCGCGAGCTTTCCACTGGTGGCCAGGTTTTCTGGAGGGGGATGTATCGTTCCTGGACCGGTCATCCCTAAGCCACAGAACGTTGCGGGGTCTCTGTCCTTCCGAGTTCACGACCATTGATCGCCGTGTGTTATTCGTGGAAATCTCCCTGACATGACCTTACTTGACAGAAATCATCCTGAATGATCGCTTTCAATCGACCGCGGGCCCGAGTCCATGGATCATCGTCAGTTTTGAATCCAGGTCCAAAACGCTCAACGCTGCAACAAGAATCATTCCTGCATTCTTGTCGAGGCACCACCACCCCACTCCATGCGATTTGCCTGATCCAAAAATCAATTCGCTCGTGTTCCGCCATCTTTTGTGCCAAGTTATAATATGACTCTCCAACCATATAAACCGCTGGCTCGCTCGGTTTCACACCTACTGGCCTTGCTGATCCCCCGTCCCCCCTGCTAAAGATGATCTCCTTATCGACGACGACCTTGGTTGGTTTCATCTTCGAGACCCTCTTCTACGGAGTATTTCTCGTCGTCTTTGGCATCTCTGCCAACCTCCAATGGGGCCGGTACAAACAAGAATCTCTCACTTTTGGAAACAAACTTGCCTTTGCTTTTTCCATCCTCCTGTGCCTCTTTATCACCACGGTTCGTAGTGCCCGCCGAAATCGCTCTGCAGCCACGTAAACTCACAAAATTTCGCAGCACTGGTGGTTGAACCTATGGGGAGTCTATGAAGCATTTTTGCGAACGCCAACTTCGTTGGATAGGGAGATGCTCCTCGCCGACTTGGGAGTAACAACAGCCATTGCTAAGCTCGCCATCTACGAGATTCAACTGTGGATGGGTGATGTCCTTCTTGTAAGTATTTGTCGCGGGCCACTCTTTTTTTGGATGCCAATGATACCCTCAGATCTACCGTCTTTACTACGTCGCTGGCAGGAAATGGATCGTCGTGGTACCTCCTGTCCTAATGTGCTGCACTCTCATCAGTGGGTTGTTTTTTGCTGTCCATTTTCCCACGGAGACCGATGGGAGCTTGTAGCATGCAGCTCCCACTCCGTTTACTACGCCTCCAGGTTCGATTTTACCCAACCCCAGACCCTCCCTGCAATCCTATGGTCGATAAGGAAATGGTCAATTGCAACCTTTTCCGTGACGGTCGCCGGGAACATTTACTGTCTTGGTATGTTGAGCAAGGGGTTCTCCGAGGCAGAGCGTTCTGATCCCACTTCAGCTCTGATTTCCTTCTTCATCTGGAGAACCCACCGTGCCGTCTGTCAGACTACCTCATCTGGTCTCCAGGTACGCGTCTTTGCGTGGTCATGTAAGAATGGCGTCAATCTTGTTCGTTCGCAGTCCGTTCTGCGGATCATAATAGAATCTGCTGGAATGTGGGTTTTCTTCATCCTCCTCACATTCATAGTATACCTGTCCAACGAGAATGCCTGCTACATCTTCCTATACCTGGTATGTCCACGTTTTTATATTCGAAAAGCCGCTCCCTCAGTTCATCATTCCCACGGCACAGACTAACCCCGTCCTTGGAATCTCCTTCTGCATGATGATCATCCGTCTCCAACTCCGGAACAATGCTGCTGTGATGGGGTTTGGCAACGCTAGGCCACCGTGCGTCAGCAACTTCAGGGTTGCTCCCAAGGAACACAGCCCAGACACTGCTGGCTCTCCGAACGCACCGAACGAGCTTATGGTCTTCAGTTCAAAGCGAACCGTCAACGACCCCACCTTTGACACCACCGCCCCCACGGTATAGAAGCTATACCCACCCCTTCTTGTTGGGTTTTTTATTCGTTTGACCCACCTCCGAGCACTCCCTCTCTCATCCTCTTTACCGCTTCTTGCGTTACCTTTGCCTACCCGTTCTCGTAAGCAGCACCATACATCCACGCACCACCCCCTCCCTCCCCATAATTAATTGATTAATTGTGTTTCCGCACTTGTACATCTGCCAAGGCAGGATTAAAGATATCCACCTCAAGTAAGAACTCTCGATTACCAGTCCTGTCGATCATTTTCTCAAGGTCTCAACGTCAACTGCGACCACATCGTTGTTGATGAGAACACACATCCAGTCCATAACATACACTGAGATCAAGAGCACTAGAGTAATTGAGATAACAGCGGCTAACAGTGGTTGTATGATAATGTGAAAGGGGTTCACGGTGATTAATGCGGGGCCCAGCAAAAATCGCTAATCCATGCGGTTAGACTTCCTTAGGTAACCGTTCCCATGCTTCTCGTAGTTCACCGTCCCTCCGTGACCATCCGGATACTCCACTGTATTCGAAAGCGCCTTACGGATGAATTGGACGAACGCGATCAGAAGGAGGAAGCCGATGAAAATCACCGTCTTGACATGGTTCACCACGTAATTCTCGAGAGCGACAAGCCCATTGTTTATAGACTGTTTAACGCAATAACAATGAGGCAGGGAAGCCACGGGAAGACGATGCACTCACCCTGATGGTTCTCTCAAAGAAGTTCTCCGAGTGTTTGGCCTTGACAGTACCCTTTACGATGCTTTCGAGAGTAGACACGATGCTCGGATACGTCAATTGAATCTTGGATCCGTACGGCTCAGCGTCGTAGTAGACAAGATTCTGGGTGGTCGCACGTGAGTGTCAGGCGTCCCTATCGCCTGGGGTAGAATATAAAGAACACGCACTGGATGATCTGCGACGATTATGCTGGGAGCTTCGGTCGCCCCTGTATCGACGACCCCGTACATAGTCTTCAGCCACTTGGACCAACGATCTCCGTCCATCCATGTGAACGCAATTTCCCTTTGCCCGACCTTCTCACCCTCCCTCCACTGCTTCCCGATCGACTTCATGGCCGAGATAACATTCTGCCGGTTCTTTTCTGACACCACGGCAATTACAACGAGAGGGGCAGAGATAAGCTTGGGGTTCATCACGGATTGGAACGTTTCAGAGTCTAATGACAACGCCGAGGGAAGCCGGTTCCTGCCAGAGACTATTTAACAATCCATGACCTTCGAAGGTGACCCAGAACCGTACCTCAATAGCCAATGCTTGATGTCGTCGGCGTTGTGACTCGCTCTGAGTTGCCATTGTCCTGCAGGGTGTTCGGCATCGCCGTCTTTGAATACCATTAACGCTGGGAGTGATGTCGTCGCAACATGGAGTTTAGAAGCTAGTCTGTCAGAGTTAGACATGAACACTGGCGGAGATCCGAGTAACACCCCAGACGCTTTCCTCAACAGCTCCTGTGAGCAGTTTCAGCCCCGAGTTGAACCTGATCAGGGCTGAAAGACACGTACTGGGGTGTGGGCGTCAGTCGGTGAGTACAGGAGCAGATATAGAACTTCGTTGGTCCCAAGCTGTTCGTCGAATTCTCCAGGTCCAATTTCTTCCACAGATCTACAACGGTATCATTATAGGATCGAAGTGAGTAGAAGGACGCGGCTTACGGTTTGAGGACTTTCTCTACGAATGCTTGCAGTTGTTCGGGCTTCCTTCCTCCAGTATACTCTGTCTTCACCCCATCATCGCCGTAGTAGAAGAGCATAGGGTAACCCTGGACATCCTCTCCGCGACAGAGATCGTTGTGCTCCTCGCAGTTGACCTCCGCGACCGTCAGTCGGTTCCTCATCTGCTCCGCTAGCTGGACCCATATCGGAGCAAGTTTCTTGCAATGTCCGCACCAAGGAGCAAAGAATTTGACGAATACGCTCCCATTCTTGATCTCGTTGTAGAAGTTTCGTTCATCGAGTTCGAGGACCTTGCCTTCTGGGTTCAAAATGCGTGTCGGTGCTTTCGGCGCCGGGGGTGTCTCTACAACAAGGTATTTGTCGAGGAATTCCTTAATGCGTTTGAGTTCCCTGTGTTTTCTGTATGTGTCGACTAATTCGCCGTTCTTGTAGAGGTTGAGTTGTGGCCACCCGTCGACCTTCAGCTCTTTACATTTATCTTGTATGACGGTTAGGAATTGGTTTGAGTTCAGACGATGTGAGAGACGTACCACCGTGTACTGCACAGTTCATCTGACCCATATTCAGTGGCGAATTTGGAATTTTGTAAATGTCAGCCACCAGCTCCTTCCATGTCGGCGCAAAGTGACGACAGTGCGGGCAGTATGGGGAGAAGAATTCTACAAACCTGATGAAACTGTTGAGGACTGAGCACGTTTGGTGTACAAGGATCAGGCTTACCAAGTTCCCTCTGACGTCAGCTGGTGGAAGTTGTCGGGATCCAAATTGATGCCATTTGGGGGTCGCTCCTCGACCTGGGCTGGTGCTGAATCAACCAGCAGCACCAAAACCAGAAGGAGGGAGAAAAGAACAGGGGGAAGCGTGGAGAGCCGCATCCCTTCGTGGGGGGTGATTCAATAAGCAAGTGTGTCAGTCGATCACCGTCAGCGGTTGATGCAGGTTTACGATTATCCTCAGTTCAGCCTCCAGGCTGCGATCTGCCTCTTCACCGACGTCAAAAATGGCCCAGAAATCCGCAAGAAAATTGTGGAGGCTGCCACTTGTCGAGGAGAGGAAGGAGAAGCTCTGCGCGACGCTGTGAACTTTGCATTTGTCGATGCGAGGCTGGTCAGTTGATCACACCCCTGTTGCCCACCTTTCTTTCCCTGGTTGAATGGGACCCTCTGCGAAGATTACGAGCATTCTGCATCTGCAGACCGCGGTTTATTACGCCCTACTGGCCCAGGGCCAAGGGTGCTTGCGGACAAAAACTGTTCATTCGGAAATCATGTGGGCGCTCAATCCAAGCAATAATGTATGTACCCCATCCCAACCAAGTCAATCCGCATCTCGATTCCATGCTTGCAGATATCTGAGGCAATCCGCCGCTATGGTATTTCGGATTCTACAACTTCTCTCCTCGTTGTCGAGATCGGTGCCCTGGCGAGCCACCACGACAAAATCAACGCCATCGTCAAGGGGACAGCTTCTCCCTTCTCTCGGCTGTCAGAAATTACCGACTGGGTAACTGTAGAAAAGGTATACCACACGTGCCCCCTCCCGCTCCTTCTTCTCACCACTAGAACAGTACCACAAGTTCAACGGCGAGTTGGCGATCCAGCACACCAGAGATGCGGCTACAGTCCGCGCCGTGATTGACGAGATTGTAATTAGTACCGTTGCGATGAAGAGCGTTTCCCAGTGAACGGAGCGGACCCCCTACACCCCTCCAAGTGCTTCTAAACTCTCCATACGACGTCCAAAGCAGTCCAAAAAAGCCTTTGTGCGACTGTGTGCGGGATTTGTTGGCTGGTCCTGCCGAGTCCGAATTTCCTTTGAGATGAGCTACCTCGAATATATGAGATTGTTGGCCGAGCGGTAACGATACAATGTATGGCTATAAATCTTAAGTGTAGTTCACCACTTTGTCGACGAGTCATGGGACTACATACGGCAACAAGCGAGTCGAACGTGTAGATCCCTTCCACGGAAAAACTCCCTCGTGATGGCCGCGAGCCATGATATTACTTCCCAACACTCTCCTCGGAAGGCGGGCGATATATTCTGATCCAATTTCAGGATCCTGGCCAGTGGCTGATCGAATCAGTCAACAACCATAGCTAGGACGGCTACCAGGGTACGACTGACTTGACCAGATCCGATGCACCACCTGCCAGGGCCGGCGCTGAGGTGCGAATTATAAGACCCCCTTCGCCCGCTATTCGGAACGAGGTTGAGAATTGACCCGAGTGTCCACCCGAAGCGAGGTGCGACGCTGCGCTTTTGATGCGTGGCAGGATTCCCGCTCGCGAGGTGACTAGACGAGCGACCGTGAATAAAGGGTACAATTGCTGGATCGTCGTGGTGTGAGAAAAGGGGGTCACTTGTAGGTAAGAGACTGCGTACGGATCTCTAAACAGTTCGTCACCCCGACTCGACCACAAGGGTATCCATGGTCATAGGTGAGTGATACCCCCGAGAAAAACAACACGCTCATAGACACCCTCGCAGTAGGGTTGACTGAAACTTCGTCTGGTTTCACCAGCTTTCGGGGGCGGGAGGATACGAACGTCCAATCACCCTTGTGGGAGTAAATCTTCCCAGATCACAAGGCACGAGTATAGAAGTCGTCGCAGAGTACATTCGAGCAGGCAGGAAGGCTTCCACGTTCTCCCTCTTCACCTGTTGCAGGGCTGAAAGTGTCTTCTCTGAGGGTGCGGTATGGACGACTGCATACAACGTGGACAAAATGGTTGAAGAAAGGGTGCAGGACTTTTGATTTTGTGTCCCCGAGGACCAGGTCCTCCTGTTTCTCTTGCGAATGGATGATTCCAGATTGCATCTTGTGAGCATGGAACGTCCAACCGCTGACGGGAAAAATTAAGCGGGATATAAATTAATCAGAGAACGGGGGTGCAAACAAATTCATCAAGTCTAGATCTGAGGGTGATATATCAGAAACAGCGAAAAATGATGGGTCCACAACTCCTGCTTGGACGTATGGGTCGCTGAGCGGCAGCATAGGAGGTTGGAAGGGTGGGCTAGGATAGTTCATCCAGTGAACGTCAGTCATGGCAGCGTCGTACCCTAGAGGGGGATTTATGGGCTGTTGTGCTGGGGGAGGATACGATGCCGAGGCAACGGGAAGATCATGTTGCGATCCCTGCGTTTCACCACTTCCGCTAGGACCGGGTTCGAGAGGCTTAATCTTACGAAGCTTTCCGGATGGTCTTAGGTGGCTATTGTCCCATGCGCACGCACTTCCGGATGCATCGCAAGTGCCGCACTGTGGGTGGACACCGTCGCATTTCTGTGAGATAGTAAGGAGATCGGACCCTCGACCACATGAACATTGGACAAACTAACCCGTTTCTTCCGCCTGCAAATGGCGTATCGTCAGGGCCAAGAGCCCGATTTCGATAAACTGACTTACTTGCAAGGTTCACAAGCCTGTCGTTTGGCCAATTTGGTGCGACGCTTGGTTACAGGTGGGACTGGGTAAGAGCATTCATTCTGCTTTCCGCTGGAAGTACAACATTGACACTCAGGTTCATCGCCGGTGCATTCCTAGCGGCGAGTAAACCTAGGAGCCCTAGCCGATGATCGGAGAGCGACACCTACGAGATTCTGTTCTCTGTAAATTCCACAGTCGGCGATCGTCCTTCCTCGTGAATCATGAGAGATCCGACATACCTGCAAGGATTACATTGTTTGGAGGTCGCCATTGAGATAATGCGTTGAGAAAGAGCAGTCCCACTGAGCCGTGTGGCATTTAAATACTCTCTTGGAGTGCTGCGAGACGACGCGTGTCGCTGTCTCACTAAGCCCATTCTTCGCTTCGGTCGGCCAATGTTTCATAGCGGTCGTTGGCAAAAAGGTGAAGGATGACTGCGCTACGGGTCCGGAAAAGTATGTCCCCGGGCGGTGCGTCCTTAGTAATCCATCTGTAAGGATCCTCAACCCGTTTATCGACTGCGACCGGCGGCCCAAGGGAGTCAACTTCAGACCCGGACGTGGTGACAAATGTAGGTCCACAACGACATCAGGGTGTTGGCTTAGTTATTCTGGACGGAATGAGCAAGTGCTACATGTTCGATCGTCGCTTCCGAGATTGGCCACAGCTTTCCACGTTCCGACAACTACCATGACTTCCTCAACCACCGCGTCTCAGACGGAAGCAAAGCAGGCCCGTATCCCAATCGCATGGAGAGACCAATGTTCTTCGTGAGCCTCGTGAAAAAATTGCCAAAAATACGAAACCCGGGCTGAAACTTTTGTTCCTGCGCCCAGGTTGTTGATTCCGCTGAACGTGTGCCGGAAGGGGACTCTTTACATGCCATGGGAGTGCGAAAATGAGAGACATACATACGAGAAGTGCGTCTGCGCGCATCCTCTTTTTACATGCTGACTGACGTTTGACTTCCCACCCACCCAGGTGCCAGTACGACGAGTGAGTCTTAGGCATGTGCTTTACTCTCTCAGAGCATCTAATCACGGTTTTCTCCAGCTATATGCGTCGCATGAAGGAACTCTCGAAGAGGAAACTTGCCGAGTCCGAGTAACCAAGTAGACCACCTTACCATATCTGTTCGACCTTGCGTACATTCAGCAAAACCGAAACACTACGAAGTCCCGGGAGCGACGCGAGAGTTGTGTGATATTATGCAAGAATAATATACTTGATGCTAATGAGAGTCGAATTCAATCTACGCCTTCCACTTGCCATCCTTCTCCCATTCTCCGATCTCCTTCTGAACTCGAGAAATTACATCCTGCATACTCGTGTCCTTTCCGAACGCGTCGACAAACTGTCCGTTTGGATCCATGAAATAGAAGAAGATCGAGTGGTCTACAAGGTAGTCATCATCCGCCTTGGCGGTTGGCGGTGTTGAGAAGTAGACCCTATATGCTTTGCAGACGGATTTGGTGTCCTGGTATGATCCCGTAAGGCCGATCAATCTAGGGTGAAACTCGGACAAGTAGGCTGCGATCCTAGTAGGAGTATCCCGTGGTGGATCGACCGAAATGAACACCGGTTGTATCGCAGTTCCGTATTGCTTTTCTGCGGCGCAAGTGGGTGAGCCGGGCCGGGGGGAAACGCACAACCCGAACTCACCAAGGGCGGTTACGGCCCCACTCATCTTGTCCAGTTCCTCTGGGCAGATGTCGGGGCAATTGGTAAATCCAAAATAAATCAAAGACCATTTCCCCAGTAACTCTTTCTCAGTGAAGGGCTTGTTCTCGTGGGTGTGTAACGAGAATGGGCCACCGACTTGAGGTCTTCCATAGGCCTTGGTCGCGAGCTCTTCTTCTGTTTCTGGTTATGAGCAACTTATGGAACCGAGACGAGATACACTGCACGACCTTTCTGTTTCTTCAATGATTCCTTCTCGGAGTTGAAGTAATAGAACAATCCGGCACCGGTGGCGATGAAAATGGCAGCGGCAGTTGGGGAGAACACCTGAAACCCACTATTAAAAACCCCGGGCTCCCCCGAGTGACGCGGAGGACTCACTCCAACTGCTGTTTTATCACGGTCGCTCGAAGATGGTGCAGACGAGTACTTCCGTGAGTACCGCGTATGCTGCACCGTCGAGCGTGAATCCACACGGGTATTCTTTAGGGCACACGCAGAACGCGTCGATGAACGATAAGCATGGCGAAGACCGCGGGAGGTGACTGTCTGCATTTGAGGGTCTCGATCGCCTCGGACTTCCTCGATCCGCCGGACGGGTCGGGGCGCTCACACCCACAAAGCTGATGGAGACAAGTCCTCACAATCCATTATTGAGTCCTACACAATATATATATATGCACGATAGCGGGGTTACGGAACGCGCAAAGCAATAACAAAGTCAAAACGAAAATGACCATTTATGAGGTGGAGATTGATAGGAAAGAGTCCGTTGGTTTAAAACCATTGGAGGGGGAAACGGTAGGGGCGTTTGGTGGGCGGGGCACATAAGGACCCGTAAAAGCGACTTCTCCGGATTTTCTTGAGTCGATGTCCATATTCTTCGCCAAGTAGGTGAATGAAGCTCGGCTCCTCCTCCGGGTATGTAAGTTCAACCGGGTGATCATCAAGCAGAATGAGATCCCAAGCATCGGGTTTGTCTGTGGCACGGTTCGTCAACTTAGGAATCAATCGATAGGAGGAGAGAGAATGCTTACAATGTATACGAAGGCCAACGAAACGGTTGGGTTTCCCAGATATATGAAAAACGTTAAGCTGACGAACAACCTAGTCACAAGTTAATGCAAAACAAGGCGAAGGAACTGCAAGAGCATACAGCCACATTCCCGCCGATTCGACGAATATCCAAATAACCGCCTGTTGACATGAGACAAACGACGAGATCGATGTTGTTACTCTCACTCACGGTCAGCGGGGAGGTCGTGATATGGCGGATATCGTATTGGATTCTCCAAATGAAAAAAGCGATAGCGACTAGACAGTAAAGGTTCTCCCTGGTGAAGTCAGCATCGTTGACCAGACGCCCGAACTTTGTAACCTTACACGAATGTCAGGGAAAAACATACGACAGCCCAGGTGTGAAACGGTCTCAATGATTCAGGGTCGAGAAAGTTCAGCTCCACTGTGGTCCTTAGCAAACAAAGTCCGCACACTTGAGGTGAATCGTGTAAATTATATACTGGGCGTATTCGGAAGAAGACATCGAGCACTCACCGATGAGAGCAGCACACATAGCGCATGGGACTGCTACGATGTACCACTTACGACCGCAGACATGGTACAGTCGATAGATCTTTCAGAGAAGGTAAGCATTCGGTTGTGCAGTCCGGCAGTGATACAGTACCAAGAGGCAATCGCCAATCCACGCCTGAGCTTCGTACACGATGAAGCGCGCCAAATTGGTTGCGTTCCTTTTGTTGGCAAACGCGTCATCCATGGCAGCTAGATCCGATCCGCTTAGGAAGACGTTATAACATCTGCAAAAGTTGAGGATCCAGTGCTATCTCAACTTGAATACATGACTTGACGACATTCGAAGGCATCCGGAAAGCACTCACCGTGGAAATGAACCCTAGCAGAAGGATGGAAAACCCCACGACAAGTTTGTTTCCGGTCCTCAGTTTCTCGTGCTTCCAGCGCTCCCACTGAGTGACGGCAGCAGCAATGAAGATCATGATGAACGCTCCATAAAGGGCACTCTCCAGTACAAAGCCGACGAATATCGATGCCGCAAGGCTGACAGCCATGTTTTCCGGTTGGGGCCCGGTCAAGGAGTGGGGGACGAAGGAAAGGAGGAAATAGAGATGAGTGATGCTGCAGTGGGTTTTGTCGGTCTCCTCAAGCAGACCACGTAATAAGACTGACGATCACCGATGGGGGATGTAGCGATATAGTGGATTTTGCAGACCTTGATTCGGCATTGGGCCTCCCACAGGTTCCGGTGATGAACAAGATGGGTGATTGAACACCATGCGGCGACTCTATCGCCCCCCCAATACGCCGAGTTGTTCGGCTATAGAGGATCCTTCAAGGTACCCGACCCCGTCTCACCGGAGCACAGGATAAAGCAGATATAGCCAGGGTATCTTATCGTGAGCGCGTTCCAGGTTCTGCAGACCGGGAGCGGCTCATGTCGGATGTCCTAGACTCTATCGGTAGATCCCCTGCACCTGGGCTGTGCATCAACGAGCTGTGCCGCCCAAAACGTCACGAAAAGAGGGGTCAGTTCATCCCTTTTCACACGAAGCCCCCTTGAATAAGCTTTCAGTCGCGAACGAAACGCAGGCAGCCCAGTTTTTATCTTGCCTTCTTGTCGCGGATGATGTGTAGGGCGGGGCAGGTTCCGTGGCAGCCAAACAATGAATTACAACCCCATCTCCGCAACCTTCACCCTCTATATTTTGGCAACAATCCCTTGAAATCTGATTCACGACATCTGGAACATCCCTCCGTATGTGAAATCTTGAAACCTCCGTGTCCAACTTGTGTTTACATATACCCCGACCCCGGAAATGTTGGAAAGCAGTCGTGATTGATGATCCTTTTGTAGCGCCTTGCGAAAACCGGATCCTGGAAAAACAATCTTCCGAATATTCGTCGAGGTAATAGGGACATTTCATACGCCAAGGGTGGCACAAAACCCTCTACTAAATCTGCGTAGTCCTTGACAATGGGAGAGGTTCGGGGGAGCTCCTGCCGTAGGTTTGTATCGTATCGGTGCCTGAAAGGCCTACGGGATGTGTCCATGCCCACCGGTACCGCACACATTATCAAGAGTCTAACGTTTAACGCTGTCCCACCAGCGCGGACAATGGCATCGTAGAAAACGGGCGAATGGAATTGGTAGAGGTTCAGTTCATCGAGCTCCGGCGGCAGGTTCGATGATTTGTTGAGGAGCGCTCAATCTCGGGTCCTGGACTCCCCGATGGAAAGTTTGCCACATAAATATCGAGAAAGCGGAGAGTGATTGGCGCACCGGATGCGGCATTGCAGCCTATGGTGGGTAAAATTAAAAGGGTGTGCTGAAAAGCGGAACGGAGTCCGATCTTCTGAGGAAACGCAAGCATTCGATCGTCCGAGACGACAGAAAGAATAAGTTCGGTATTGTGTAATCCCATGCCACACAAATGGGTACTAGTCACTGACATCGGCTGAGGCCCATCGAGCACCCAAGGGTTCCGCTCAAGTAGGTTGTGGACTGTCCGAGTACCCACTGAATCACAACTCCGTAAAACCAGTGTTAATCTTTCTCTTTACAAACGTTCGGGGGTGAAAAACCGGGAAAATGCACGGGTTCCGAAACCGGTGCTTGACGTCACGTTCTCACGCGACTGCCAGCGTCCCCAGCACTCCTCGTCGATCCATCGGTGAGAAGTACCCTTGAACTATGCAATCGTGCGGTCCGCACGACGGAGGGTCAGCTGGAGAAAAATGGCTCGCTTCTTCATCAGATATCCCCCTCCGACCTGATCCCAATAGCAGAAAACTCACCGCAGGCTGTAGGCAGTCCCATGCTCACCCGGGCGCCAGAAGTGCGCTGGCAGCTTATAAATTCCTCCCTGGAACTGTCGTTCTCATTATCTACGGGGCCATGCGACTTTGGTTTCACTTGCTCGCCACGTTGGCGACGAAGCCCGTAACTGGACAATGCCCTTCGTATACCGAATATTCCAAGGTAGTCATCTTGGATCCTTTGTCTGCGCACGGCACCGACGCAATATTCCCAGAACCCCCATGGAACGCCGTCGGAGGGTCCATTAGGTCTCCCATATATGCGGCCAGACCTCGCTTGTAGAACCTTCACAAGCTCCGCGGTGGAAGTAAGGCGGTTGTTCGTGGCGTGCTCCGTGTGGCTAACTGTCGTCCAAGGATGTAATTCGCGGGTTGGGTGGCCGCATGAAAGACCCAGATCTTGCGAGGCTGTTTGAAAACACATTCCCGAACACCCTTGGTGAGCGTTTTGTTACCAGTGGATACGGGGTTCTGAAGATGAACAGATACCACCGTCAAGTACTTTAACAGAGTGAGAATCCAGTCACCGGCCTGTTTCCTCATTCTAATATCTTGCGAAGTCGGAAAATGTCGCGTTCATCATCACCGGGGTACGTTGGTTCCGAGCATCTTGGGGACGGAAACTCACTGCTGAATACTTCAGGATATTACGTTAGCGGCCCACGTTCTGGAAGGCTTCTGAAGCACTCACAAATTCTGCAGGGCGCAGTGGTTGCGAGATACAGCAAACCAAGTGCGTCACAAAAAACCCGCCAACGTATAATGAAGTCCGACATGACGACGAACAGTTTGCCCACTACTCCCCGCTACTATCCAGAGACGCGGACCTCGCGGCGCTCGTCAGGGCAATAATCAATACAGAATCCAGATACGTCGCAACGTACCCATACTGTGGAGCCTTCCAACCCCCTCCAGAAAGCGGACTCGACCCGACAGAAAACGATTGGGCCAGAGGGGTGATAGTTAACCCGTTAGTGATTGTCAAAACATCTGCAGAGATGGTCTGCTTACCTGGAATAGACCAGTGGACAATAAAACAGTTTTCGAGTGCAAGGTGAGCGAATTGGTTGTTCTGCACACGGGCACCAATACCGAAGAACCACACGCACAGTACGAAATCGACTCGTTGTGTGGATTCTTGAAACTGTCGAGGTCATACTTTCAGCAAACGAACGATTCATCGTTCATGAACGAAAACTGTACGTACGCTAGCCCACTTCCAGCCCTGCCGTGCTGACTTAAACCAAGGGCACGCGGCGATCGACCAAATATTCCGCGTAATCGACGAACAATCACAGGCAAGTTGGGATGAAGATTTCAACTTCATCTCGTACTACAACTGGACTGGGACTCCTGGCGTGTCGCTTTCTCCCCTGGTCAACAATGGTGGGAATGGTGAACCAAAGGGCTACACCGGTATGGTTGGAACATATCACCGACCTTCAGATGATCTAAGCACATTCGGTGCGTTTTCCCATCTGCTTGGAAATCATTTTGAGGATTCAATGTTTCCAAGCTTTCCTAACGCCCGCAAATGCTATGCTGAGCGTCGAGCTTGAGTTCCTTGCAGAAATCATGGACGCGGCGGGGCACGGTTCCTCGGACATAACATCGTCAGCGCGAACATGGAGTAGGCGGATAAAAGACGCACTCTGGAACACAACGGTCTCAGTTTCGTTCCAGGTCTCTGCCATGAGCTGATCTTTATCTTAAAGGTCGAGAACGGAATATTTGCTTACGAAACTAATGGATTAGGATCCAAGTATCTCATGGACGATGCGAACGTTCCGGTATGATTCGATCCTTCGGAAATGACCATACGGTCTCAACAGCGGACAGTCGTTACTCTCCCTCCCGTATCTCGGCTTCCTCGATAGAAATAACCCGACATACAGAAAGACTCGGGAATACCTCCTGTCCTCGCGAAATCCATATTACGCGGAGGGAAGTTCGTTCAAAGGAATTGGGTCAGCACTCTAGTCCTCGCGACGGAGTTGTGTGCGCACTCATCTTTTACAGCGGGCCGCACGTCACAGCATGGCGACCATGGTTCGTCGGACGGTACTCCTAGTCGCCCTTCCTAACTCCCCAGTTTTGCAGGCCGATGTCATTGGTGTCTTCGGTATTCGGCAGCGACGATGACGTTGAAATCTTGGACGCCTTGTATACGATAGCAAACGCAAGTCAGATCCTTCCATCATCAGGAAATAACCGGCTGACACACCTTGGCAGAACACTGTCGGACTTGGCTTGATCCATGAATCACAGAACATCCACAATTCCTCCGACTACACCAGACCTTGGTTCGCGTGGGCCAACTCCTACTTCGCAGAGATGATACTCGATCTGGCCGTGCGCAAACCTCATCTGATCCTAAAAACCAATGAAAGCTACCGCGCATAGGGCTTTGCATGGTTGGGAGTAGTCAATAGATACCAGGATGGCATGGTACTACCCCCCGAAAAGCCACGCAGCGCTGAGGTTGAAGAAAAAAGAAGATATATACCTACCTTGCCCACCACCACCCCTTACACCGCCTAATGCGGAGCAGGATTTAAGAGATCCATGGACGCTTGCTTGGCCTCCACAAACTTACCTGAGCCTACCTGAACCTCCGCATATCTCCCTGAGCCTCTGCATATCTCCCTGAACCTCCGCATATCTCCCTGAATCTCCGCATACCTACCCGAGCCTCCGCGTACCTACCTAAGCCTCCGCGTACTTACCGAAGAGATCCTGGCACTTTGATGATCGTTGAGCCCCCCGCTGTCCCTGTTGCCGCTAAAAACACTAGAAAGTAACATGAGGTAGCCAACGGATAGGAGATCGAGCGAAAGGAAAGGAGAGTAGTGAACGTGGGGAAGGAAAGTAGTGAACGTGGAGAAGGAAAGTAGTGAACGTGGAGAAGGAAAGTAGTGAATGTGGGAAAGGAAAGTAAAGGAAAGTGAAAGAGAGTGGGATGGTTGTGGCATACGAAACACAGGATTGACGAACAGTGATGGGAGTGCCTAGAGGCATACCTGGCAAAATATCTGCCTGTAGCCATCTAATAACCATGCCAACGCCGCACCAAGCGGAGAGGAGCCGGTATTGGCAGTACCAGGAGTAGGCGCGGAACGCACAGGGGGAGGCTCTTCGATCTCGAAGGAGGGGGCATACGGGGCCGGCACCTCGAGAACGGGGAAAGAGCGAAGGGGTTCCACCACCGGAGGTGGTTCAACCAACTCCGGGGAAGTATTAAACGAAGGTGAAGCAGGACGTGGTGGACTGAGAGACAAGGTCTCAAGCCATTCTGTAACTGAGAAAGGGGCGGGAGGGGGAAGGGAGGGTGCCAAACGGGAAACATTCCCGGTGAGAGGAAGGGGCGAGGGGAGATCAGGAGAGGCTGAGAAGTCCTCCAGGGACTTGTCAACATAATGGAACGGGTCGTCACCCTCGTATGGAGGGATTTTGGAAAACAAGATGTCCGAATCGTACTCCTTCTCAGGATGCACGATCATCGGTTGGAGAGGAGGCGGCAACTCGCGTCTTGCGAGCCTGTCCCAATCGATTCCGTTGAAGAATTCATGCTTCTTCAACTTGTCGATGGTTGGCCTAAAGTAACGATCCTTCCGGAACATCTTGTCCAAAACGTCCCATAGATCCATGCTAATTTGGTCGTCGAAACCAAAAGTAAAGTCCTCCTCGCAAACGTAGGACTTGATGTCCACTTGATGACAACAGACCTCCATATTGAAGGGCAGACGGCGAAGGAAGAGCTCGTGTAAACACACCGCAATGGCCCACAGATCCGCCTCAAACGAGTACGGTTTACCCTGCCACACATCAGGAGACATGTAATAGGGGGTACCGCACTCCAGAACGCTCTCGAACGGTGACGCTCGGAGAGCATCTCGGACGTGGTGCGCAGGCTCGGCATTAAAGTCGCGTGACATCCCAAAGTCAGCCAAGACGATATGCCCGTCGTCGGAAACGAGCAGGTTCCCAGGCTTGATGTCGCGGTGAATGATGTTGAAGGAGTGGAGCTCCTCAACAGCGACGATCATCTCCGCGACCAGGACCTTCTTCTGGTGATCGGATAGAGGACCAGCTCGCTCGAGTTGGGTTTGCAAATCACCAGCAGCGAAGTAGTCAAGGAGAAAGTAAATGTTCTCCGAGTCTTGGAAACAGCCCCTGAGAGAAGAACACCAACGGGCGTCGGAGACGTTGAGCAACGTCTGGAACTCCATTCGGGAAAATTCCATCTGATATTTGACCTTTGGCACGACCTTCATGGCGAACCGCCTCCCTGTGACAATGTCGTCGACAAGGAAGACAGTACCGAACTTGCCAGCCCCTAGGCCCCTGACGACGACGAAATCGTGGGTTCTAAGAAGTCGACCACTCACCGCAGTTGTTCCAGACAACTCGGAGGCGCTACGACGGTCCGCAGTGGGACGAATGTGTGGAGACGTAGAGGTAGAAGACGTAGACATCATGATTGGGAGAGATGGACGAGAGGATGGAAGTATGGGAGAAGGAGGGGTAATGGGGAGATCGAGGCGAGTGTCGGATTCTTATTGAGACTAAGGCAGGCGGAGATCAGTCATACAGGCAGGGCCGTGTCACGCCAGTGTTGAGTAAGCCCTCGAGTACGAGGACCTCCGATCGCAAGCTGATCGAGGCGTTGTGGACGGACCTCGGAGGATGGGCGAGAGCACACCGGCAACAGTTCTTCATCGAAAGAAATAAGTTACATATATTATGAGACTGGCTATGCTGGGGTCTGTATCGGTGTCCGGTGGATCTGAAGGGAGGGAAAAGACTCACTTTAGGACTACGCCCCCTTCGCACGATACTTGAGCTTCTCAAGTCTCTCTATTCGAGCTTCGTCGTGTAGCCTTCCCCTTTGTACAAGCAAATGTATCGAGAGGAGGGTGCCACAGAAACACCACCAGGTAAAATCAGCCCAACCTTTGCACAAAACTATGGACAGCACTGGGGCAATCGAGGATATGAGCAGCGGGAAAAGACGAGGATCGACCGGAGGGATGTATCCTGTTGAAGCCCGCACGTTTGACCACACCGAGTAAAAGTAGGTGCGGACTTTGCGGTCGGTGGGGGGATGAAAGATGGAGATGCATAGATAGCTCTGGAGGCAGAGATGGAGATAGGTAAACATGGTGTTGAGAGGGATTGGAGAGTTCGCGTCAGGAGTCGTGAATAATACAGTGGTAGGCAGTCGAAGAGGGTTGAAAAGGTATATTACATGTCTGGTGCGGGTGTGAGTGGTGTTGATGAGGACGAACGGAGGGAGTCAAGGCCCACAATGTACAAGACAAGAGGGCTATAATACCGATGCCGACTTGGTGTTCACGGTCAGACTTTACCATCTGGTGCCGGATGTCATCAATAACTTGGTCCTGTTCTAGAGCGCCGGAGTTCAGGATCAGCTAGGAGTTCCGAGGCTGCGCCACGGGAGTTGGCTGTACCTTGCTCGTCGATAATTTGGTCCCCGGGGTCATTCGAAAGTCCGTCGGTGTTTGCCTTGAAGCCGACCCGTTTACGGACCTGGTTATACGCCATGGAGAGCGACATGCTTATCGTTACGAGTTCGTACGTGTCGACGGCGGTGCTTCACAGGATGGGGGGGGGGCACTTGTGATGGGTGGCGTAGGTGGCGATTCTCACGATCGATCGACATCGTGTCCGTGCCTGTCGGGGATCGCAGAAATGGGAGACTTTCCCATAAGGCTACTAGCGATATGTCCACATGGATATCCGTCGACTTGTAAGGGAACCGTCAATTAGACCCCGTCCGTTGTGTCGGGAAACTGCCAGATATCGTCTCCAAACCGCATCCGGAACACAGTCCAAACTGCGGGAGCTGAGAAGGACCTCAACCTCGCCTACTTCAACCCCACTGGGTGCTAGTGTCGATATCGTTACTATGCCTGAATTTCCGATTCCACCAACCTACACTAAGTTGGGAACCTCAGAATATTCTTCCCCTATCCAGGGCGGTGTTGGTCCACTTTCCCGCAATCATAATATTTTGGCCTAACTTGGGTGTCAAATCCGAAGGAAACGTACACCTGCCGACCCCTGGTAAGTTTGCCCCCGTGGAACGTTTACTGCAGTCCGCGTTACTGCGTGAACACGCCCATTGTGAACTCGTCACCTTCCCGAGTGATAGTTGTACGACAGCTCCCATATTTGGGGGAGGGGTAGGATGAAATCTTAATATGTTTGCGAGCCTAGTTCTGGCCGAGTCCCCTCTCTACTCGTCCCACCGGTTCGCACGGGTTGCTGTGATTCCCCAGGAGGGGAGTTTCTCACCTACACTCCCCCGTAGATCTGGATGTCCGTGCAGGGTCACCGGTCACCAACCGCTGAGTGGACACCGAGTTCTCGTTGCGGAACTCGGGCCCCCACACAACAGTGCGGGAAATATAGGTCCAAGTAAAAATAATACGATGTTTCCCCCGTATAGGTAAGCACATTCCTCCGGCCGACGAAACGGACGGAATTAACGCAGCGAGGCCAACTGCAGGGACTTGCCCCCCCACAGCGTCGAGGTCCCGCCACACTCCTCCCCCAAATACGGGAGCTGTCATGCAGTTGCCACTCGTGAAGAGGACGAAGTACGTGTTCACGCAGCGATACAAACCACAGTACCTGCGAGAGGGAGAGGTGAACGCGGCTGCACGATAGAACCACAAGGAAGGGATCATCGATCCATCCCCAACATCTGTATTTCCTTTCAATCGCTCTAACAATCATGGTTCCGGACTTCCTCGAAGCATTCCCCAACTGAATCCACACGATTATCACACTCAACTCGGCCAGGAGAAATGAACATCCTGATAATTTACCCGGTTGTATGGAATACACCGGAAGTTTGAACCTAAAGCAAGAACATCGGATTAGATACACGGAGGTAACTCCACATGGCGCAGTTGCGCACCTAGTATCGCTAACGGGGATTTTTCAGAGGGGTAATACTTCGTGTGAAACCTTTATCCTGAAGGTATGCCCTTCCTCGGCAGTCGGGATGTTATGAACGTCGAGTTTCACCGTGTTAGAGGTACGCGTTTCTTGTGTTGTCGGGGAGGGAGTTGTGTTTACACCCCTGTCCGGGTGGCGTTTCTTGCGGAATCAAAAGCCCCGGCCTTCGGTACCGACTCGCGCTGAGTGGCTTGAAGTAAACACAGCACGTTCGATCCTTCGCATTTCAATGGGCACGCGCTCTTTTTCGTGTTTGACGTGGAAGAATGATTGTCGGGCTGAGTTCGGGAGGGGTTGTTTACTTGCGCCATGTGGATCACCCCGCCCAACCCGCACGCTATCAACCCCCCAACGTGCATACCATATCCCCGCCCTTCATCTCAACCGGATAAATCGCACAATGATTATGCATACAACTTACCATACCCAGAGCCACCCCTCCAGACGATGTACACCCTAGCGCTTGGGGGTGAGTTGACGGAAATTACCCTGAACGACTCAAAGCCTTACCGGGACCCATTCAACCCCAGTGCTCTCCTTGATATCCACCGTCTGTACCACCACAATCGGCAGCATCCAAGGCCCTACTTTCCTCTCCGCTTACGATGGGCAGACCCTAGCCAACATCACCGGTTTGGTTACTTCAAAGGTATGACGTCTCATTTGTTTGCCACCTCTTCCCAAGCTCATACCCTCCAAGGGACCCGCCCAATTCTGGCTCACCGGTGAGAAATCCGATGACCAGTCCATTTCGACTGGTATCATGGTCTTTTCCCCTTCGTCTACCGACCTAGGCTCCGTGAAAGTCGGTGACCTTGTCTCGCTTAATGCCAGGGTTTCCGAGTTTCGGTCCACATCCCGATTCAACGACCTTCACCTCACCGAACTCAGCTTTCCAACAAACATAACTGTATTGTCTTCTGGAAACCCCATCGTCCCTATTGTCCTTGGGCAAGACCGAAGCCCCCCAACCCACCACTTCTCGTCTCTAGAATCCGGTCCGGACGGCTACTTGTCTGTTCCTGCGAACCAAAGCCTTCAGGACATGCCAGACCGTCGATTACAGCCGGCCACATATGGTCTTGATTTCTGGGAAAGTCTCGAAGGGCATGTTGTCACTATCCCTAGCCCTATCTCACTTGGGTTCGGTACCCCTTTCAAAGAGTTCTGGGTCCGTGGAAACTGGCCCGCGACCGGTATCAACAGTCGTGGGGGATTGTCAATCACTTTTGGTGCGTGTAATCCCCCTCGTGCAAGCCCGCCTCTTTCGTTCTTACGTTGTTCCCCAGGACCTAATGGTATCCCGGATGGCAACCCGGAAGCCATCATCGTGGGTTCGCCGCTTGACGGGACCAGGAATGCTGCAACAGCGCTCGGTAATATCTACGAAAATATCACGGGTGTGGTAACATACCAGTACGCCTTTCAGCTCCGGATGCTTCGTCGCCCTACCAAAATTTGCACAGATTCGGCTTCTACTATGTCCTACCATTCACAGCTCCAAAAATAATATCCTCCCCCGATTTTTCCGTGCCCCCCTCAACGATCAAACCCTCAAGGGAAGAGGGCGAGATTACCATCGGTGACTACAATGTGAATGCGAGACGGCGGTCAATTTATACACTACTCATTTACATTCGCAAGGTGGAGAATATGGCACCGAACTCTAGTCACATTCCTGTCGTCGCCAATCACATTGCCAAGTATTTGAACACTCCGGACATTATGTTTATACAGGAAATTCAGGACGATTCCGGGCCAATAGACGATGGCGTTGTGAGCGCTAACCTCACGCTAACAACCCTCGTTGACGCGATCCAAAAGGAGAGTGGCATATTGTATAGTTTTATCGATATTGCCCCCGTTGACAAGCAGGATGGAGGACAGCCTGGTGGAAACATTCGACAGGCGTTCTTGTAAGCTCTTAGCCCATTCCCACTCCACTCACCCCCACTTACCGTCCGCCCCGCTCAGCTACCGAGAGGAGAAAGTGAAGTTGCTTCCCGGAACCCCCGGTGGTCCCCTCGACTCGACAAACGCTCGTATGGATAATGAAAAACTCTCACTGACGTATGAGCATCTATTCTTCCGTCACCACAACACATGCTGATGAAGTTATAGGCTCAATCCCGGCCGGATTGACCCCACAAATGAGGCGTGGGCAAGTTCACGAAAGCCTCTTGTTGCCGCCTGGGAGACACCGTCTGGCGATACGCTTTACACCATCAACGTTCATTTCAGTTCCAAGGAGGGTAGCACTTCGATCCATGGAAACGCGCGGCCGTTCGTGAATGGCGCCGTTAATCGACGTACCGAACAGGTCAAAGTCACCGCGGTGTGTGCATCATCTGTTTTTGTACGATTTACGTCAGAAGAACCTCATCTCGTTCCAGGATTTCATTAACTCAATTCTCGCCTTTGATGAGCGCGCAAATATCATTATTGCTGGTGACTTCAATGAGTTTGTCCAGACCAGGAGTGTCTATGCCCCGTTCGATGGCCTCCTAACCGAGATTGACGAGAGCTCTGGATTGGATCCCGTCGAACGCTACACTTATATCTTCGACCAGAATTGTCAACAACTTGTGGGTATCGCCGAGAACGATTAAGGGAAGTTTGAGAGCTAAACCTATTCCAGGACCACCTTTTCGTCTCGAAAGCGATCGCGGAGCGCGGGACGCTGGTGGAACATGTCCATGTAAACAACTGGGAAAGCAACATCAATGCCAGGGCTAGCGACCACGACCCCACCGTAGCACGCATAATCGTTTCTTGATTTACCCCGTTTCGTTGTGTTGGTACACCGTACAGCGGTCTGCTCGGTTTCGAACGAGGTCGGCCGGTCGGATAATTCCGAGCCCCCGTCCCCCCCACCTCGTCTGTCCCTCCTTAATTTTTGACTTGAAGTATTTTCGAGGGCGGCTGGCCTGGATACTAATTACTCCTGCAACGAATTCTCCTTTTGGTCCGTCTGTCGCATGAATTTTGGTGCAGCCGGTCTTCATTGAGCGCAGCGTATGCGAGGTCAAATTGAACGTCATAGGGGTGACGATGACTCGAGTTTTGCTCATATTGGTACCATCGCTGGGACACAAGATCTATTGAACTGGCGGGGCGCATCCCAAGCCAGCTAGAGTATGGTACGGAACACCTCCAATTTGTCTGTATTACGAATGTTTGACCGTGGGACCTACTAGTAGGAACCATATCTCGAGCAGATGAATACGGAATTGGTTGGTCTCTTTTGTTGAATGACAGAATTCTGCTTGGAGGAACAGCCAAGGGGTTCTGACGGAACACCGAATTTTATCGGCCAGGTCTGGTAAGCTGAGACACGTTGGTCGTGACTGTCCTCCAGTCAGATGGTCTCCCGTTGAGCACGGGATTCGTGTTGGATGACTCTCCACGTCAGATGGAGCGTTCCCCACCCTGCTTAGGCTGCTTACTAGGATCCTGATCTCCAGGAACGAAAAATTTCAACAGACCAACGAGACATTGAGCAGACTGGCTCGGAGATATTCCTCAAAGATAGCCACAATGGGAATCGCGGGCACAATCATCGGAAACATTTTCTTGTAAGTTCGCTCTTGTTCCAGTGGTTGCCTTGCCGAAATGAATGTAGATAACGGTGCTCCGGACGGGATTGGACAATCCAGGGCATTTCGGAAATGAATTCTGCACGCCCTGTACCCAGCCGCGAAAGAGTGGTACGTGAGAGCGATTTCGATTGTTTACACGATTGAACTAGGAGATTTTCTCAGACCGCCCAGACTCGAACTGTTGAATCTAGAATGACGCAAAGGTGTTCTCGGTTGTGTTCTCCCATCTCGGACATACATTTGCTCAGAAACATTTGTCCGCGGGGGTGAACACGGCGGGCATCAACGCAGATGATGCAAACAAAAGCTCCCGAGTAGGATGCGTGACGTCCCCCTGCTTTGCCAGTGTAGGGCAGCGCCCGTGACTGATTGTGACCAGGAAGTTCACATTCGGTTGGGAAGGCGCTCTTCGTCTTCGTGATCGCCCCGAAAGCCCAGGCCGATTCCTAATCACATCAAAAAAATCGAGTGCGAGCGAGGGCTGCTGCGCTCAGGACTTATGCAACCCCCTGTGCAGAGAAAAACAGCGCGGGCGGTTGTCAAGGGATGACAGACATTTAACCTGTGCCTTGATTTGGCAACGCATATCTGGTTCTGGCTGTGCGATAGACCATGGATCAGTTCAGGTTTGTATTGTATCATATATTTAGCAAGTAGATGACGAGAATGTATGTGAAACCATCTTGGTCTTATCTTGAGCCTCGTGCCAGGCAGTAACGAGGGATGCCGGTGTGATTGGCGGGTTGTTTTGAGGGCGGGAGACGCGAACAAAGCAGAAGTCTCCGAGTAGGACAATTCACCCGAATTCGCCCCCCTTTTCAATGCTGTGGACTGCGAACACCGACTCTTCATGGCCTCGTGAACGAAAATTAACAAGAAAAATTGGTGATTGCAAGACGTAAAAGACAGAGGAACTGTCGCAAAGAGCCTCGTGCTAGCCAGATTCGACTTCATCAAGTCAAGTGGTGAGCCACTCCCTTCCACTCCACAGCGAAACTTATAAAGCGTCCCCCATCTGAACTCAGACGGAGATACACCATCAACCTTACCCCAACATGTCCCACTTTGTCCCAACTCCCCGCATGGTTAACCCTAGGCTGGCTCACCAGCCCCCGCCAGTTGTCTATCCTGCCGTCAACGCTTCTCCATACTACGAGCCTGCTACTCTTGGACGTCGCCAATCTATGGGACACTACCCGGGCGGCCCCCAAGTCTACCACGTCACCTCTTCTGACCCGTCCCACTCCCGGGGTCACCACAGGTCGTCGTCCAGGAACCACAGGCATCGACGATCCCATTCTGTTGACAGACACCGTAGTGGTCGTCACCAACGTCACCACCGCCGCAGCTCTACGCCGAGTCGCTCCATGCCAGCTCACTATTCTCCGGAGACCCAGTATGCCGTCAGTCGATCTCCCTTTGACCGCATCATCGGAGAATGCAGATCTGATTCTAAAATTTCAGACTATTCCCTCCAGCCGTCACCGCCGCTACTCTGTGCCCGACCACCATTACCGCAGCTCCAGCCGTGACCCCCGAGCTACCCACTACGGCCACCGCGAGCACCACCACTACGTTAGCCACCGTCATGGTGGAGAGTCGATTGGAAAACGCATCATGAGGTTCTTCGGCATCGGCACTCCAAAGGTCAGATTTGTGGACCCCTATGTAACCCATTTACGATAACTTTCACGAATGTCTGTTGTAACTGTTATACTTATGTAGCCCAGCCACCCCTTGTAGTCTGTTCTCGTTTGTCAAACCTGTAGCGTCTTTTTTTCTGCTTACCTCCGATAAATGCTTATGCTATGCTTCCCTCCGAAGGCTAGCGCTCTTCGGATTTATGTACACTTATCCTTGCAGTGCACTTGTGTCATTGTGGAGTTTGCTGTTTGGTGCAAGTCCAGGTTCCATCTGTCCACTGGTCGCCGGTACCATTTGGCACCGGACCGGTCAACCAATCGCGATAAAGCTCAAAGGGTAAATTGATGACCCTTCAAAACACGAGCCAGTCGCGGTCTGATCGCAACGACTACAACCTTCAGGATCCACAGCCTACCTACGAACAACACACAGACACCTGCATCTGACCCATGCATGTCTTCCAGATGGCTCAAACGGAGAACGCGCCTTAGGGAGCTATTGACCATCTCTGTGCAGGATGAGGATGAGGAGGCTCTCGCCATCGACCGCGTGCTTCACGGCCAAAATGCAATCGGAAAGACAGGTATATACTACCAACATTATTCATTCCCGCAATCCTGTCTCTCTGACGTTCTTTTCTCAAGCGAAAACCATTGAGGTCGATAGGCTGAGATTTTCAGAAAAGGACCTGAATCGCATCGGCACCCTCGAGCGCGGCTCTTTCGGCGAGGTATGTCACTGACATTTCGTTGCGTCCACTCTACCGTGTGGTGACACCTGGTCTTGGTTAGATTGAGGTCGTTTCGTGTAACCTCGATGGCATGGTCTACGCTCGAAAGATTATCAACAAACATTTCGCCTTGCGTAACAGAGATGTGAGGATACCCTTCCAGGTAGCCATCAGATCCCTTACCCACCTAATCCCCAGCAATGTTTCGCGCAACTCGAAAGGGACGTCTTGCTGCAGGCTCGCAAGACCAATTCAGATTGGGCTCCCCATCTGTTGTGCGCGTTTCAGACTCCAACCGAATTAAACCTCGTCATGGACTTCGTCGAGGGTGGAACCCTCTGGGATATTCTGGAATCTAGTCCCCTTGATGGGAAAATCTCGGAAGCAGACCTCTTGTGGTGGACACCACAGATCATATGCGCCATAGACTGGTGTCATGAGCAGGGTTATGTTCATCGGTGAGTACACCCCAGCGTTTTAAGCTTTCCGCTCTAACCCCGACAAACCCAGGGATATCAAGCCGCACAATTTCGTCTTGACCCGCTTATCCCATGTCCAGCTGATCGACTTTGGTTCCGCCGCTCCACTTTTGCCTCCTACAGAGCATGGCGTTCGCTTGCTCCCCAAACGTCATTGTTTGGTCCCATGTGGAACATGTGATTACATATCTCCAGAGATTCTCCGGGCACACGAAGAAGCATTGGTCGCGCTCGAACTGTCCGAAGGTGAATCCTACGCGGAGAAGAGCAGCAACGATGAGCTTGGTTACGGGGTAGAGGTCGATTGGTGGAGCTTAGGCGCAATGCTCTATGAGATGATTTACGGTGTCGCTCCTTTCTTTGCCAATGATATCAAACAGACGTATGCCAAAATAATGAGCCATCAGGTGCGTCTGCGATGTTTGAGGGATTGAAGGTTTCAAATGTCTTTCAAATCCAGCGGTACCTACGATTTGACAGGAATGTGGCCGTCTCAGACCCGTTCCAAACACTACTCAAGGGGTGCGTCAGCCAGCCAATACTTTGGGATTGTTTTGACGCCGTTCTAGATTCCTTGTTGACGCTGAAACCCGCCTGGGGAGGCATGGGTCTAACGAAATAAAAGCTCAAGGGATTTTTCGTGGTATTTCATGGCATGCTGTTCTTGACAGTAAGATCGTATCTCGACATTTGGGAGTGTGCACCTCATTAGAGTCGAACATCCAGGACCAAAACCTCAAGACTTACATCTTCCGGAATTTAATTATGACGTTCCGTTGACCGGACATCTTATACCCCAAGATTCCCCTGATCCGGTGGCTCGGCCACCTCCTCTCGACGAGTCTGATACTTCCTTACCGTTCGCGCTTTCAGGTCTTCGTCAACTCTCTTCCCCGAACTCCCTCACCGTTTCCTCGATGAACATGACCCCAACCAGCAGGTTTACCCAATCAGTAGCCGGAAACGCTGGTCAAACAGCTTCTTCGTTTATTGGATTTACTTGGGGACCCGCTGTCGACTCCTTCGATCCAAAGAAAGACTCTCCCACGCCGACGAAGGTTGCCCTTCATAACCACTTTATGGTACCAGCAACACCACGAGGGAGCACGGAAAAGGTATTCGCAACCCCTGTGCGAGGAAATCCTACTACAACCCCTTTCACGCGCCCCTCGACCGTTCGCCGTAGTACGGCTCCACGACGAGTTATATCGGATCGAGAGGCGATGAAGGAACTCGTAAATCTTGTGGGGATGAGCGCAAGGAAGAGGGTGATAGAGAGCGGACATAAACCCAAGATACTTATCGGGGTGCCGATTGGGGAGAGGAGCAGCCGAAGGACTTCAAACGGGACCATCAAGGAGCTCCGGTTTGACATGACACCCACAGTCGTCCCTCTCGATGAGAAAGTCAAGCACTGGAAAAGAGCATCATCATCATCCTTATCTTACACTGGTTCGATGGCTTCTCTCGATGCAAGTGAGCCAACATGGTCCCAAATGCCTCCACAACCCAATTCCACCATCACGGGAACCAGTCCTAGGTTAGAGGAGGCGGAGGCGGAGGGTCACTTCTGTGGTGCGGATGAATACGACGAGACGGAAACAGAGACGGAGGAGATCCCTGCAAGTCCCACTCCTGGTCCTCGGCCTGGGTCCGCAATGTCTATGATGTCGAGACGGAGTCAAACACCAACAGTGACGATGAGCTACGGTACCTTCGGTACGCTGCCTTCTTCCGGGTCACTAGATCCGGGATCCGGGACGATGCAACGGAAGAGCAGCGGAAGTTACTTGACTGTGCCAAGAGTGTCCCCGGAACCGATGCCGCCCGTTCCCACTCCCACCCTACCCACCGTCACTCTGCAGGGCCCTGGCCGCGTCCGAACTAGCAGTGCTGGGAACCAGGACGAAGATTCATTGTCTGACAACGTTTTCGGTCGGTTGGATAGGAGGCACACGAAGCTTGTGGAAGAAATTTCGGGGATTCACAAAAGGTTAAGTGAGCTCGTTCGGCAGATGGGGTAGGTGGGTTGGACGGATAATGTGAGAGAGTGTGCGTTGTAGGGCTATGTTGTATCATGTTACCGTTGTGGACTCGTGCATGCATTTCATAGCGGCGTTGCACCTTTTCGCGGGTTAGGGCATAGTTCGATCACTCTCCGTTCAGCCTCAGTCCCCGGCCGCCCGCATCACTGCAACCGCGGGATCGATTCACCGCTTGTCTGTGCTCGCACGAAGGCTCCATCGCGTGACCGCAGTTACCCCCATAGGTTTTCGGATGTGCGAATACAATGCTCACGCACAAACCCAACTCGGCCGATCTTTGCTCAGTGGAGTGGCATTTCGACTGATGATCTCGATGAGCCGGTTAAGTCTCACTCGGGCCTAGGAGGCAAAACATGCCAAACGTGAGTGTAAGTGGGAACATGTTTCACCGTGATGCTCACGAGCTCCCAAGTGGCCAGTCTCTTAACTTCAATGCTAAAAAGTCACGCGTGGTGGTGGTCAAGGGTTCGGGATCCGATTTTTATCTGGCGAACGACTAGGGTGAGGAACGCGGATCAGGCACGAGGACGGACAGTTCGAGTGGTGCACCTTACCATTCACCATCCCTGCTGATGTTTACCCCTGAGTTTTATACCTTTCTCGATCTTACCGGACGCAAAAAAAAAACACCTCCCCGATGGGGCGTTCATTGGCGGGGTCTTGTGGTGGTTGTGTCACATCGAACGGGTACGAGGCTGTTTTGGAGTAATTGTTGTGTGGTGTGAGGACCGTTGGGGGTTCATCAACGAAAAAAGAAGTACTCACCACCTTAATCGATAAGAGGGCATGACCCGAATACTGAGCGTGCTGGGCTGGTCTGCTCCAGCATCTTTTCCTGTAGACATTCTGTCGGCGTGGGTTGGGGGCCCTGGAGGAAGCCCTAGTTTCAACCAGGTCATATCACAATGTCCATTCGTCCCGAAGAGCCGCCAAAGATGGATGTGTTGATCGTTCTTCTTGCCTGTGAACTCCTCAGGAGCTAGGACGAGGGTCACCTAGCCAACGTTACGACAAGTCTCTTTTGTTGAGTGGGCGACGGTTCTCGCCGTCAGTGGGTCCGAGTATGGGGATACCAAACCACAGGGAGGGGGGGTGAGGGTCATGTCACCCTTCACAAGAATGATCGCCTCGCGGAAAGACCACGACCCCCTGGCTTTGTGGAGTAGGTCATTTTATGTCTGACTTGGGTAACCATACCGTAATAACGCACATGCGTTATCAGTATATCTCACCCATCCCTGGACGTGTTCTGGCTTGCGTCGGCATCTACTCAGCTCTTTGTCCCTGTGGCGGGGACGTTCCGCCACAAGATGCCGTCCACGGTGCTGAGGAGGTTACCCTATTACAATCGTTGCCTGTTTTGAATGGACCATGCGCTATCAAGCATGGAGATCACCGAGTCATGTTTCCTGAACGCACCCTTCCACGCTGTCCGGAACATTGGCACGCTTCATCTTGCGAAAGCGCCAATCAGCGTATGAGAGAGACGCGTTGCAAGTGTAGCGCCCACTTTCCAATGACGAAGGGTGATTGAACGAATTTTCCATTATCGTTGGATCTTCCCTCTCCCCTCAATCTTGGCGGGAAGACATGCCTGAACTTGTAGCTGTACGGAATTCACGCTTGTGCAGCGACCTTTCCTTGGGTGTGGACCGGGTGTTTCGCCATGGCATATCCAGCACGTTCTCGATGATCAGATACTAGGACGCCCACGAATGGAGGATATAAAGTATGTAGACCACGTCGGGTGGGTGTTGCCCATCTCCAGACCTCCTCATCCATCCTCTGGTTTATCCACACCACAAAAGCAACCGAATCGCCCCGGTTGTTCTCATGGATTCGATTCTATCGATGGATACTCTGGCAGATTGGTTGAAACTCATCTTGATCGGCAATTTCCTCAATACCCATGTCCTTTCGTCGGTCGTTGGTTATGTATGGGAAGTGTTGATGCACCGCTTCTATACGACAGTCGAGTTCGACGAGTTTGACACCACCTTTTGTAAGTGAGATTCTACGGGCTCGCGAAGGATTGAGCTAATTATTTGTGCGTTACTTAGCTTGGATCAATGTCTGGCTGGCCCAGCAACCAGAGTGGTCCACGGCTCGAGACCTCTCCATCACAACCCGATCTTTCGGTCTCGAGACCGGATCATCCGGACAGTTCGGAGAGTACCGTGATGGAAGCAGTTGTCCCGAAGACCTTAAAGTCAGGAAGCAACCATCGTTCTTTGTTACCACATCCATCTGGTACAAAGGCCACTACCTGCGAGCGGCCAGAACAAGGGCGCAGGGTACTGCACACGTCGGGCTCCAGACACTCAAGATACAGTAGGTGTTCAGTGCAGGGCGTGGTACGATCTGCGTTGCTGATGTGGTTGCAGGATCTATGGTCACAACCCTAGAATTGTCGACGACCTTCTTGCGGACGCTGAGCGTTGCTGGAAGGAGGCAAAATCGGAACACGTTACGATTTACTCCTCCACAACGATGAACCAGTGGCGCCAGGTTGCTTCTCGCCCTAAACGACCGCTTGATTCCATCGTCCTCGATCGGGGTGTTAAGGAAGACCTCCTCTCCGATGCTCGCACGTTCCTTGGGAGCAGATCTTGGTACTCTGAACGTGGTATCCCTTTTAGAAGGGGTTATCTTCTCGTAAGTCTCTTCTGGTGCTGCGCAGTCCCGCTCTTTGCTAACTTACTTCCAAGTACGGGGTTCCGGGGTCTGGAAAGACATCACTCATTCACAGCCTCGCAGGAGAGCTGGGCCTCGACGTTTACATGATTTCGCTTTCACGGGCCGGGTTGGATGATGCTACCTTGCAAGAGCTGATTTCATTCCTGCCTGAGAGGTGTATCGCGTTGATGGAGGATATCGATGCTGCCTTCCGTCACGATATCAATCGAGAACCACCCTCGATGGGCCCTTCGCACGCCACATTCCCTGGAGCTACCACTGGGGGTCAGTCTCGAGGGGTGACTCTGAGCGGACTCCTGAACGCTATTGATGGAGTTGCTGCCCATGAGGGTAGACTCCTGTTCGCGACGACGAACCACTACGAATCTCTGGATCCTGCCCTCCGCAGGCCTGGTCGCATGGACCGTCACATCGAATTCAGGCTAGCGAGCCGATACCAGATTGCAGAGATGTTCCGACGGTTCTACGATTCCACCATTTCCGGCTCTCTACCCCCTTTCTCGGAGCAACCGACATCTCCTCATGCAGACGAGGAGGACGAAAAGAACAGTGTGGGGGATTGGTCCTCAGACTCTACCACTGTTAGCCTCCTCGATGCCGATACGGACGTGCCGATTTCGAGAACGGTTTCTTCGGAATCTTCTAACCACGAACTCGCGATTGTGGGCCCGGATCAGCTGAAGGTGTGGCGAGCTGCAAGTCTGGACGATCAGGCTCGAGAGTTCGCTGGCCTCGTCCCGGAACGATTCATATCCATGGCCGAGCTGCAGGGTTACTTGATGCTCCACAGGAGCGGCCCGGTGTCTGCAATCGCGAGCGTTCGCAGGTTTGTTGCGGATAAGGAGAATCGAGGAGGGTTGATCCGTCCCCGTGCGGCATTGAAGGTTGAGTAGACTTTACCCTTGTACACTGGGCAGTATCGTCCGTAGGTATCCAAGTCGGATGGTTTATTTTATATTTTATGGTATAAGCACAAGTTCGGAAACATATGCCGGTACAAGTCCCGCAGTGGTGTGATTCGCGCGGTTTCCTCGCCCGGAAGACTCACCTGTGATAAAAGGTTTCGTCTTGACATTCGCTTTCCCTCGTCAGGCGACCGTCTCACGCCCAGTTTTCCATGAACTACATCCGTGGTGCTGTCTACGCTATCAGTGCTCCGTACCAATACTACAAGGAACTCGCGCCGCTAAACCCTTCCACCCTCACCGGTGCCATCGATGTTATAGTCGTCAGACGTCCAACCGATGACGGAACCGACGTAGAACTCGTCAGCTCTCCTTTTCACGTTCGCTTTGGCAAGTGGCAAGTCCTCCGACCGGCGGATAAGAAGGTACGCGCCTTCAGAACAACTCCAAAGCCTCTAGATCGGCCCGCCAATATCCCCTTCAGGTCAACCTCACCGTCAATGGCAACCGTATCCCGTTCAACATGAAAATCGGAGAGGCCGGAGAGGCCTTCTTCATTTTTGAGACCGCCGGAGACGTCCCTGACGAACTCATAACAAGTCCTCTGCTTGAAGCCACCCGTTCACCGGACATACATGTACAGACCGGTCGGTTCGGAGTCAGCGACGAGGGGGACCAGAGTGCAGAGGACTCGGGACAGTTACCACAATCCGAACCTGACTTTCTTGACCTAAACGCGCCATCTACGCCTCCCACAACAGATCAAATGGACCCAACATCCGTTCCAGAAGCAGAGAGGGAGTATGAGAAGGATGCGGTTTCCCCCTCATCCCTACTCGACCGCGCCACAGCTCTCGGGGCATCCATCGGCAACGCAATTCTTGAGAAGGAACGCGACGAGTATCTGAAGGCGAAGGAGAGAACCAATGCCATCTACCGGGCTACTCAAGAAATTGCTCAATATAGGACCACCGACCCTGATGATGTCTCCCCCTCACTGCAACCAGAAAGCATGCCCTCTGAGCCGATATTCAACGACGGTGTGCAAAATCCGTCTTGTGTCTCACTGTCGACCTCTAACATCCGGTAAAGATGCGGTTCTCGACATGGAGGGCTACCACTCCCATCATAAGAAGGAACAGTCCGACCAAACAGTGACTGACTCTGGTGAAAGGGGAGAAACTACATCACCCTCCAGCCCGGATATAACTCCGGGACCATCCAGTATGCTCCGTTATTTCTCCTTTTACTCAACCACACCTCTCACCATGGAGATAATACAGGGTCTGGTACTCCGCCTCTCTATGGACCTAGTTCTTCTTCCCCGACAATAAACAATGTTGGTCTTCCCTTCCCCACTATACGCGCTACCTCAGAGCCACCTCCGGATATGGAAGAGGAAATTATACCCCCGTCTTCGATTCCCAACCATACCCGACATTTATCCCGTCTTCTGAATGCCCCTACTCTATCTGGAGAGGAATACCTCTGGGAGTGGGGTGGCTTCCCGCAAAAATCTCCGCTCAAGACTACATTTGGCCCTCCGGGAATCTCGGAGGCACTCAGTTCTGGGTGGGACAAAGATAAGGTGGTCGCCTCTCCTCGTGGCTTTAATTCACCACTTGATGGCAGCCCGGGGACTGGTGTAGACGAAGAAGAGGGCGGGTATGGCACTGGTGGTCGATTGCGACCGGACCGCAACGAACCATACAGGTTCATTCTCTTAATCGAGAGAAAGACTACACATTTCGAGCTGGCACTTTTCCCAAAGGCTGAATCGGGGAGAAAGTTTGGGAGGAACGAGGTGGACGACGCCCATATTTTTAATGAACGAAGGGTAGGGTATAAGGCCTTTCTGGATGACGAACTCATTTTCCAGAAGGGTGACCCGGTAATTCGATGGGCTGGTGACAGGTAGACTTATTCACTCCTTTGGAGAATAGTTTCAAAATCTAATGGTACATTGTTCCCAGGTATATCACTCGCTCCGATGGATCCCCCCTCACAGACGCCTTGTCAAAGTGGCGACAATCGACGCTCAAGCACAGGAACCATGGGATAATCTCGCGCTCACCATCTCCTGCCGCAAGTGCGAAGAGTGACGAAGAAGAGTTGTTATCATCTGGAGACGAAAGCACCAAGGGTATTCCGCAAGTACAAAACGCGAGAACGACCTCACTTTCATGGATCAGGTGGTGGAATCGCAGCCAGCGCCCCCGGGCGTCGTCGGAACAACGCGCGACTGAAGCCCGTCCACCCATACCCGAACGAGGTTCCGAACCAGTCGACACCAAACAGGTAGAGTCGCACCATCCCATGGATCCCCGTTCATTTGTTCTGACCATTGTGCAGACGTCAACAACGAATGGTTCCACCGCCCCATCACGAACGGCTTCCACCGCTTCTGCTCCTCCTATTATTTTCACGGGTGGCCCCACCCCAGCGTTGACGGAGCCACAGGAAGAGAGGCTCTCTAAGAAGTACGCGAAGACGTTGAGATTGACTTCGGATCAGTTAAAACAACTCGACCTTAAGCCCGGTGCGAACACAATCACATTTTCCCTGTCCGCTTCTGGCGTCGTAGCATGTACAGCAAGGATATTTGTCTGGGATCACACAGATTTGATTGTCGTTTCTGACATCGACGGGACAATCACCAAGTAAGCCCTAGCTCTTTTCTAGCGTTATGACAACGGCTCACCGCCATCCTCCCCCTCTATAAGGTCTGACGCCCTTGGACATGTATTTACAATGATCGGTCGAGATTGGACGCACCTAGGCGTGGCGAAACTTTACACCGACATATGCCGTAACGGTTACAAGATGATGTACCTCACATCAAGAGCAATCGGCCAGGCTGACTCGACGAGGTACTATCTCAAAGGAATTAAACAGAACGACTACCAGCTGCCTGAGGGCCCCGTGATCATGAGTCCTGACAGATTGATGGCATCTCTTCATAGGTGAGGCTACGTTTGTGATTTGCTATTGCTGAGTTATGACGTATTTATCCCTCGCTTTCTGGGGCACAGGGAGGTGATCATGCGCAAACCTGAAGTATTCAAGATGGCCTGCCTGAGGGACATTCGCAGGCTTTTTGGAAGGACCTCTGTGAATCCGTTCTACGCCGGTTTCGGCAATCGTATCACAGACGCTCTGTCCTACCGCAGCGTGGACGTTCCAAGTTCAAGGATTTTCACAATTAACTCGACGGGGGAGGTCAAGATGGAACTCCTCGAGCTCGCCGGGTACAAGTCATCGTACGTGATAAATTCGCACCTTCTTTCGTCGTTCCTCATCGTGTACCCCTTCGCATTCACTCGTGTCAGGTACATCCACATGACAGACCTGGTGGACCAAATGTTCCCACCTATCCACCGTCACATGGACGCCCATTTCACCGATTTCAATTTCTGGCGGCCACCGATGGATGAGGATGACCTCCCTGAACTGACCCCACCTTCACCCACATTGAGCGCGCGATCGGACACCTCGAATCAGAGCACACTCGCTCGTTTGAGGAATATGAGTCTGATGGGAAGCAGCAAGACGGGCCACAGGAAACGGTTTTCCCTCCCCCCACCAACGACGGAATCTTCCATTAAAGGAACATCGAAAGAGGATGGTGAAGGGAAGAGAGGATCTGGGACCAAGGATTCACACCTGAGGCAGATGTCAAGCTTTGAGAGGTTGAGCAACACCCTCTCGAACCTCGTCCCCTCCACATCATCCAATGTTGCAAGCCCCATCTCATCACCCTCTGCCCTGGATTCCGGAGACGAAGAAGAGGACATAGACCTGGAGCGCCAGGTGAGAGGGAGAACTAGGGTTCGTCGAACCAGCATGCCGGGATCATTACCGGGGAATTCGGACGATGAAAAGGACGAGCGTGAACACGGTGACGAGGAAGGGGAGGATGAAGAAGTGGACGATTACGGTTACGATGCCGAACATGAGGAACAGACGTTTGACGATGACATTTTCGCGACCGGAGAGATGGAGAACGTGCCTTTCTTATAAGGCTCGCGCGTGTAATTCTTATGAGACCAAATGGGGCGGATAGCAGAGCGCTCCCCATTCACTAATGTACAGCAAGGAGAATTAATGCGTAAGGTTGTAGACGTACGAACGAACACGTTTCATCCTTGGGATCGTACAGGACTGATGCTCATGGCTTCGAACGAGGCGCCCAACGTATCTGCAGGTGGGTCAGGGGGAGCGGTCCGGGTAATGAACACCCCGATCCTGGCAGAGTCAACATCTTTATCTTCACCCTCGTCATCCTCGTCATCTTCATCATCGTCGCCGTCGTCATCAATGGCTACCGCGGACCATTCTCGATATACCCCATTGATGTAACGGCTAGATTTGGGGAGCTTGTATGGATCGAAGGGGAAGAAAGTGTTCAGCTCCGTGTTGGCTTGGGGTGGCACAAAGACCTGACGGGCAGGGGTGCGTTGGGAGGGATCGCCATCAGAACATCGCTTGTTGGCTTCTAGGATTGGGTAACAGTAGATAAAGTCCGTAGCATGGGCCACCCGCGCAAATTGCATGACAACATTCGGGGCGCAGTACTGCGAAGCACCGTCAGAGATGAACTGTAATGTGTCATTCCAGGCGGCTCCTACCTTCAAGGGATTCAACAAAGACGGCACTGCCCTCTCCAGCACGTACAGCCTCGGTAACCACTTCTTTGCTGGTCTGCCCGCATGAAGCTCCGCCAACTCGTCCACATCCTCGACTTGATGCTCGATCAAGTCCCTCCAACGAAAGCAGAATATCAGGAAGACTGCTTGGCACACGGCGTAAAACATCCCACAGTACGTCCCGGTTATCTCACCGCCCACTCTGAGGGTGTGATCGAGTACGTCCATTCTGCTGGTCAGGAAATCGCAGAGGACAGAGACGACGTTTCGAGTGCTTTCTCTGTCGACGAAGGTGGCACGGCTGACGAAGCTAGAGATGTAACTTGACGCGGCTATCCGAGTGACCATGGGGAGATTTTCGTCTAGCAGTGCCTTCTCGACGAGCATCCCTTGGAAGAGATCGCTGAACTCAGGGTCAAGCGACGAGTACCAAAATATCAGGAACTGTGTGTAACGCGATTTAAAAGTTCGGATGATAGCGCGATCGAATACGGAGAGGAGTGCGTGAAATTGGGAACGACGAGCCGTCTTCTCGAGTTCTGGGTCGGGCGCTATTGGGCTTTGTGGTTGTGTGGAAGGTTGATTCTCGGACATGAGCGGTGTCGATGGAGGCGATTCGGATGGCGGGGAATCGGCGGATAGCGTGGGCTTTACAGCAAAGGAAGGCCGACTTAGGTAGTCGAAGACAAGCGTGAGGATAGTGTCCAGCTTATTGACCATGTCCTTGACATGATGAAAGTCGGTGGCAAATTGGTCGGAGTCATCTGTGGGTTCTTCAGGATCCTCAGCTTCGGAAGATAAGTCGCTGAAGCCATCTTGGTCGTCTTCGGGTGTTTCCTCTTCTTGCCCAACTTCCTCTTGTCCGACAACAGTATCGAACGGATCGAGTTCAAAAACCTCTTCAAGCCCTCCGCCATCCAAATTATCCTCGATTTCATCGATCTCAACCTGGACCTCAACCTAGAGGTGGTAAGACAATTGTTTGGTGTACCGCATGGGTGGATTGCTCACGTCTATCTGTATCACGCGATCCACGATAATGGCAAGAATTCGATCTGCTAGTTCGGGACAGTACTCCGCTATGCGCAGGGTGTTCCGAATGTAAGTGACTTGGGCGGCGAGGGGTAATCGTTTGTGTGGGAAGTGTCGTATCAGATGATTTTGGAGGGTCGATGGCAGGGTGGGTATGAGGACAAGTAAATGTCGCAGCAAGTGGTGTAGTCGATCGTAGATCACGCGTCTTGTAAGGGGAGCAGACGAAGACTCTGGCATAGCAGAGTTAAGGGTATTGATTCCAGAATCTTTAGAAAGTCAATTGAAGAACGCTGGTGAGATTTCAGGCGGTCACACGCACCATATGTAAGTCCGTGGACGATCTTTTCAAGCACGTGGGAAAGGTATTCCGGTCGTGCACTAACGAGCATGCCGATAAACGAGGTGTATGACTTGACGAATTGACCGTCCATAGTTGTCCAGGGCATCATGATGATAGCCTCGGGAAGAGCAGAGTGTGTCCGCTCCAGGCTGGAGACGACATGAGAGAGCGCGGAGATCCACAACCGAAGCTGAGGTCCCGGTGCGGGTGCGTCGTTAGACGGACCCTTGAAATTGAACTGGCGGACCAACTCTTCAAAATCTTCAGAATTTCCCTGTGATCGGATGTTAGCCGGTGCGCCAGAAGAGATGGACAAGAAAAATGCGCACCTGAGACTTGCATTCCAGCGCATTGTTGACAAATGCGAGGTGCATGTCTCTGTGCAGCTTTTGGGTTTTTTTCACCCTTGAATTTGTGGCAATTGGCCGAGCGATGAGGAGCAGGGTTGGGGTGTCAAATTTTTGTTTTTGCGGACCAGCCTGTTTCTTCTTTTCCATTGACAACGTTCGGATGCTCTGGGTGAGTGGGCCAGCCTTTGGAGGACGATGGTTATACTGGGAGAGACGGGAATGAGGATCCATTGGTTTCTGCCAAGACGGAGAGAGAAAGGTTACTTATGTAATCCCACGCCCACCCTAACTAACATCCGCCATGTCCTCATTCTCGACCGCGCACAGGCTCTATGTCAAGTCTCTCTACAGACGTTTCCTCATAAACGAACTCGACTGGGTCGTTAACCGACAGGAATGGAGGGCCAGGGCAATGAATGTCAGGGCTGAGTTTGAGCGTAACAGGTTAGCACCCTCGGCCGTGGATGGAACCGGCTTCAGCATCCTCACCTCTCGGACAGAAATGTTCACGACCCTAGAGCTTTGGCTACAATCCTTCAAAAAGCTGAGGCTTACCTTGCCGAACATCGTCACCCAGATCGCTACATTCGTCAGTCTATTGCCCATCCTCCCCCCGAGTTCAGCTTTGACTTATTGTCCCGCGTTCCTTCCAGCTCCGTCGATGCCGGATGGTACAAAGTGGTCAGTATTCTTTGCAACGCCGTCTTATGCGCCATTTCTAATCCCAACGGTATACAGGGAACGTAATGTGCCCGTGGGTTCGAATCATCCACCCCTCCTCGATAGTATGCTTACCCTCCCTCCCCCTACCAGCCTCCCATTGAGCCAATCTTTGACCACGAAGCCCATGGTCACCATTGAGTACCTTTGCCACAATAACCAATCTCTTTCACTTTCCTTTGTCTTTCGCGTGAATGCCAACGATTGAGACCGAGGCCATTCCAAATCGGTCGCACTATAACACCAGCCGCTTACAAGCGATCGACTTCTCCCAACTCTTCTTTTCCTCGTTCCACACTCTCATGTCTGAGGACAAGCTACGACACGTTTGGCTCGACGTTGACCCAGTGAGTGTACTCTAACGGAGCTGTCGGACACATCGTTATCTATCTTGATAATTTGAGGGGCACGATGATGCCACCGCGATCATGTTAGCGCTGAGCGCACCGGAGTATGTCGACCTCCTTGGCGTCTCGACGGTAGGTGGCTATTCGCAGCCGGCTTTGGATCCAAACCAACCAGATCATCCCTAGGTTCACGGAAACAGTGACCTGCTCTGTACTACAAAGAATGCTGCTCGTTGTCTCTACGCCTTCTGCGCTGACAAGGACCAAAAAGTCCACATGGGTGCCGCAAAACCACTGATAAGGCACGCCAGACACGACCCAGAAATCCATGGTGCTGATGGTCTGGGTGGCGTCGTGGGCTTGCCTGACGCAAATTCAAATATCGTCAAGTCCATTGTCTCCCCGATAAAGGCAATTGACGGTATGGCGACCTCTATGAAGTTCGTTATGGATAAACTCCGAGAGAAGGTTTCCATCGTGTCCTGTGGTCCGATGACAAACCTCGCTCTCTTTATTTCTGTATACCCGGAACTCCTCTACTGTGTGGAAGAGATAGTTTTTATGGGTGGAGGGGTTGGTATCGGTAACCGCGGTGCCGTTGCGGGTAGGTGCTTTCCTTTCGTCCCAGACCTGCCCTCGCGCTTATTTTGACGTATGTGTGCAGAATTCAACGTCCTTTGTGACCCCGAAGCGGCCCAGATTGTGCTTAATGCACCCGTTAAGAAAACAATGATTCCAATCAACGTCACCCACACCGCTATTGTCACTCACGATATCCACTCCAAGATCCTTGGTGGGTCAAATTACAACGGATTCAGCGTGCCACCTCCGACCAGCAACCTCCGATACACACTCTCAACTATCATCACTTTCTTCGCCGATACCTACAAGCACACGTTCGGTTTCAACAGTGGCCCACCACTACACGACGCTCTCACCATCGCGTACATAGCTCATCCCGAGTTCTTCACGTCCAGGAGGTACCGCGTGGACGTGGAACTCTCGGGGACTCATTCGCTTGGACAGACGGTTGTCGATATCTGGAACTACAGTGGGGCTACGGAAGATCGTTGGGGGCCGGAAGGAAAGAACTGCTTGGTCGCCGAGTCGCTAGACGTGAGACGCCCATCCCTCGAGTTTCAATCACTCAATCTCTGACTATAAATTTCATCCTAAGGTTCCCAAGTTTTTCCAGTTCTTCTTGGAGTGCATTAACTATTGTGACACCAAGTCGCCCCTCAACAGACGGGCACCGGCGCCGAGGTCAAGCGGAGGTCTCCAACTCCCCCCTCTCGACCTGTTGCCGAGTCCCGTTGTCACCCCCGAAGATGGAAAGGATATGGTACAGGATTGACAATAAGTCGATTCGGAGTTTCGTTTAGGACGTAGAAACTACCTCTAGAGTTTTAACCAAGACATTCCTTGTGAGCATGTACTTGCATGATGAATGACATCTCCATTTCAAATCGCGGGTTGTATCCACGACAGTTATCGAGCGAAAATACAAGAGGAAACAGACAGCAACGAGTGACACGGAGATTGGTAAATGTGGTGTGGGTAATAGGAGAAATGGGGGGTAAAAGATGGTGGAATAAAAGTTCATAAAGGTCGTAAAATAACAGTTACTCGATGGCCCGACTCTTCCTCGACCCATCGACGAAAATTCTACTGAGCGGACGGTTGTTTTCACGCCGCCTGCGTTGTGTGCCGCCCAACATACCACGAATAGCCTGATCGAAATCCCCACGCTGGATCGTGTTTCCGCTCGCACGGCCGTGAGACCTCGCAGTCGGAGTGAGGGCCCCGTCCCCTTGCGGTGGAGGTGCGAGTCCGTTTGTGGTAGGGGTCTGCACCGGCTTGACCGTATCTTCCCTGATACTAGGAGTGGGAGTTTCCGACACGATCACCTTGGGTGCAGCGGCTTCTTGCTTCTCTTGGGCTTTGTATACTTCAAGAGCAAATTTCTGTCACAAGGTGAGTATTAGATACGGGACTTCTATCCAGGTTCATGCTCACCTGGAGGGACGTTGCAAACGACGAAATCATCCCGAAGAAATCCTCTGCCTTCACCACCTCTGCGGTTTCCGTGGACTCCCCGTAATACGAGAATAGTGACTGTAACTCTGACTCCAGCGCGGATGCCATATTTTTGAGGGCGTCAACGTTCCTACGGGCGTCTTGCAAGAAAGGCTAGGTAGGAGTCATTGATTAATCGTGAGGTCTTAGTCGCTGCAGGTCCATGCCGCACCTTCATAACGAAAATGAACCTATCTCCAGAGGGGACGCCAGTCTTCTTCAGCACTCGCACCTCGTCTTCGATTTGTTCGAGCCCCGTTACAAGAGACTTGGCTGACGCGAGCAGAGTTTGCACAGAAACTGCACCGCATTCAGTCCCATGATCCATAATGAAGGTGAAGTTGGCAGTACGCACTTCGCGCGGCAGCTTCTACACTCCTCATCTCGTCGATGAAGTTGACAAGTTCTGGGTCCGTCCTCAACAGTACACGGGCAAGGTAATGGAGCAGCGTCGGACAGTTAGGACCGCCTTTCGCCGTCTTAGTCTCCTTCAGCTGGAATCCGACTTGGAATCAGCCACCCGAGAAACACTGAACAACGCAATACAATACAATACCTTAACTAGTGCCTCCAACTGAAACCCCCGTGCATTGCCCCGGAAGGTGGATCCGTTGAGCGCGTTTCCTACGGCAAGGACAACCTTTCTGACGGAGTAAGGATCTACCATTTTGTTGAGGAGGGGCACGACAGACCTGTAGAACCACCTTGAATCTCTCCGAACCTCGGAGGTCCTTGCATGCATCCCGGACGGTTTGCATATCAGGTCGGATTTCTTCGACCTCCAACTCTAGTTTCCGTCGGTAGAGCATACATTCTACACGTTGAGAGAGGCGTGGAATCGTGCTTATCTGAGTGGCCAATGAGCTTACTGCCAAGCATCAGGTGCAAAGATATCACCTACCTGGCTAAAGTATTGGTCCGATTTGGCTAGTTTCCCAATATCCTCAAAGTCCTTGATCCTGGTGGTCTAAAGAACTTTCAGCCAGTATATTGCGCAAGTGATCCGCACTGCCCACCTCATCTGGCGTCGGCAGCTGCCTCGAAATGGCCCGCAGGTCATCCGGCGTGAGTTTGCTGTCATCCACGTCAAGTAACGCTCTCCTAATCTCCTCGAGATCAAGCTTAATTCTCGAGAGCATGATGGCTACAACGACTGGTCAGGACCACAGAGCGAAGAAAACAACAGTCTACCTACCAATATTATTGGCACGGGTAATGTCCAGAAGTGTAGTCACAGTCTGCTTCTTGGGACTCGTTATTGCAGAAGTAGTTGCTGATGTTGGAGGGTTCTCAAGTGAGAACGTATCCTCGAGGTCGCTCAGACTGAACGACGTTGACGAGAACGCCTCGCTCCACACAGTAGATGAAACGTTGGAGGCTTCTAACTTGCTCCAGAAGAACGGCTTGAGTCGTTTGGCTGGCCGAACAACCTTGGGCCTTCCAAACCTGAAGGCGGCTGGAGGAGGTGGGGGAGTGCCCGGCGGCGGGGGTGGAGGCGGAGGAGCTCCGGGTAATGAAGGAGGTGGTGGTGGTGGAGGGGGTGGGGGTAATGGTGGTGTATGTCCAACTAAAGCGGGCGGTGGTGGAGGTGGAGGAGGCGGAGGCGGAGGCGGAGATGGTAGTAGAGAGGGAGACTCGTCCCCGTTAATGGGGAGGACTGGAGGGGGTGATGGAGGAGGAGGAGGTGGCGTCTGGGTATCGGAGGCCGGACTCTGAGTCTGCACGGGAGGAGGCGGAGCGGGCTTCGGCGATGTGATCTCGGGAGGGTTCGAGGTGAGCGTTGGTTTGCGTTTAACCGGGGGTGGTGGCGGAGGAGGAACTTTGGTCTTGAACTCTTGCTCCGACACGAACTTTGGCCTGGAGTCCAACTCTGCCTTCAAGTTGACCACCTCCACCTCCAAGGCAGCGATTCGATCGTCCTTCTTCGTAAGGCTCTCGATCGCCTGTGAAGCAACCGTTTGTGCATCCAGCTCAGCCTCACCCCTGTCCCCTTCACGGGAGTGGAACCTGGAATAGACGGACTCCATCGCTCGCTTGAGGTAGGTGACCTCCTTATTCTTGATCCCTAGAGAAGTCTCCAACTCGCTGTTCTACGGGTAAAGGTTAGATCGGGAAAACGCACAACAAATGTTAAAGTACCTTGGTCTTTAGTTTCGCGATTTCATCCATCAGATTGTTCCACTTCGCCCGGTCCCTCTCCCTCTTTGCCTTCTCGTCCTGTAAGAGATACTGAGTCAGGACCTTCTCGAGGCCAGAAATTGTCACCGCACCGTTTCTCTGCTTTCGCTCGGGTTTTGAGCTTTCAAACGATCAAAATCAGCTTGCAACTGCACCACTTGTTTCTCCTTCTGTATTAGTCTTTGAACCAGACCATGAAAACTCTGCGACTGAAATCCTATATCAGTAGACAGTTGAAAACGGCCGGAGGATACAATTCACCTCTTTACCAGGTTTCCCAGAACCCTTCTGCATGGGAGCGGGGACTTTCGTGAGAGATTGTAAAGTGTTGATCTCAGCGGTTTGTTGATCAACCTCGCTACGGAGTTTATTCCGCTTGAAACCGGATGTTGCGTCAGTACCAGGCACGGGTTAGAAACAGGGATGGGCCTACTTCATTAGTTAGCTCGTCAACTTTAGAACGGAGAGATTCTAGTTCCTCTTCGATGACGGTGTCGTGGTCCTGCGAGGAGATCTTGAAGTCGACCGCCTGTCCTGTCACGTACTCAACCGATGAAGAAAAATCTAACAGGAACGTCTTCCATCCATCGTTCCTGTCCGAAATGAGTGACCGGAGGGGTACGTTTACTCTAGACTTACAGATCGTGAAGTTGTACCACTTTCTCTGCGAACTTGTCCAGTATGGAGAGTAGATCAGCTTTGTGTTGCCTGGATAACCAAAATATAAGCACAACAGCACGGCCAGAGAAAATGGGCCCTTTACGTATTGATATCCTGGTTGAGAAGACCGATGTAGCGTTTCAGAATCTCCAGTAAATTGGCGTATAGATCCGGAAACTGTTTAGCCAGTTGCCCTAGTTCCTCCAGGAGACCATCCACTTCCGAACTTGAACGACCGTTGATCATAAGCGAATTTGCTCGCTCTCGCATATCCGCCTCGTCCTCGAATTTCTCCTCCGTGTATACGTCTAGCTGCGTTAGAAGGGATTCTGGCGGCTTGACATACCGTAGAGTCTGGAACAGTATTTAGACCATCGCTGGTTGGACTCAGAGATTCACAGCACTCACCACCATGACCTCATTCAAGCCTCTCCGTGTAAATTCATCTCTCAGCAAGACGCGGTCTTCTAGGGCATCCGGACATGTCGTGATGGCGTTTATCAGAGACATGACCGCGGTCCTGGCTTCCCATGCGCCTTCCTCTTCGACCTCAGGATCAGGGGCGCCATAGCCATATTCGACTTCGGGAAGCCGAAGGGAGGCTATGAACCCTTCGAATCGAAAAGCTTCCGAGAACTCGATGCGGTAATCGGAGAGGGCGGAAATGACCGCTTTATGGCCCTCCTGCACAGATATAAAGCTGATCGCAGCAAGAACGGTGGTCACGAGGGCCCTGAGCTTCGCGTTGCTTTCGTACAGTGAGTAAGCGATGTGGGTAATCGTAGTCGGAGATGAAATGACTTCGCGGTATCCCAGCTGAGAGTATGTCAGTTGGTATCTATTGACGGTCTTTTTCAGCGTACCTCTGTGTTAAGCAGAACCCTGAGGCACTTGACGAGTTCGAACAACACCGTACTCTCGACCTCGGTCAAGGCCTTGCGTTTTCCACTCTTGCCCACAAGTCCTGCCAAAAGCGCACCCAAAACCTCTATCCCCTTTCTCTCTTGGACAAACTCCTCGATCCAGGTCAGACTCGCAGTAGAAAGGTGAACGCGAAGGGATATCAAGTGCTTTACGAGCTTCATGTCCCCACTTCGACCGTCCTTAAGTCCATCGACATACCACTTTGGCGTCTGTTTCTGGGCCTTGTCCGCCGGCCCTCCGGAGGAAGCCCACCAACTATTCCACAGGCCACCAGTGGTTTGAGGTTGCAGTGGCTGGGGATCCGTACCGGTCCCGTCAATCGAGTTGCGGCCCCTCACTGTGGCGGGTTTATTGGTAGTTGCAATAGTGCCTGAGTTGATAGGTTGCTCGGATTCTTGAACTGGGATGGAGGGCGTCGAAGAGTTTGAGCCCCCCCACACGGAAATTCGACTCATCAGACCGTTTCCCGTTAGCTGGGGACCCAATCGAGGAAGGATGGCCCCAGAACTCGAAGGGCCGACCGTCGCGGGTTGTTGGACACCAGGAACCGAAGATTGTCGGGCCAAAGCTTTAGACATCGAACCAAACTGTCTGTTCTGACGAAGCAAATACTTCTTGCGGTCCAGAGGAAGATGACGCATTTCCTCCCTCCTTTGTCCCTTCAATCCCAGACTGTCCTGTCCAGAACGTGAGCGCGACTCAAAGGGGCAGGGGAAAATCACTTTACCATCATCCCCTCAAACTCACTCAGATCATCCGAATCTGATTCCGCTGACTCTTGCTGTACTGGTATAGGCTCACTGACACTGACACTCGTGCGTTTGTTCTGTTTGTTCTGTACTGAGGGCTCGACAGGTGCGGCCGATGTAGGACTAGATGGCAGCCAACCCTCAAACATAGCCGAAAGGCGCGATTGCGAGAATGTTCCCCTCCAATCTCCCGAACCCGAAGGAGAGCCCGTAGGTGGTTGAATTACGGCCGCCTGAGCCTTCGCTGTGCCTTCGCCGTCCACGGATTCTTCTACATCTTCCTCCTCTGATTCCTGCAAGTCGGCTAAACGCCTGATCGTGGCCTCTGAGGGCGTCGAAGAACCCGAGGATAATGTCCTTGTTCTACTCCTTCTATACCACTCATCCGGCACACAGAAACGATAGGAAGGTGGGTTTGCGGGTGATCCCTTCTGTGCTGCCTCCAGAGCGTTTGAGAAACCAACCGAGGGTGAGAGTCGCGTCGGGCCTGGGAGAAAATTAGGACTGGGGGGATACAAAAAAAACAGAACTTACGTTCAGACTTATCATCCTCGAAGACCTCTTCCAGTACATATTCGAGCGTCCCAGCCCCAGGTATGGGCAAGGTCTTTGCCAAACCAAGCTCTTCCACCACTGTATCAATCACGTCTTTGACTGTCGACGCTCGTGCGAAAAATATCTTCCATGTAAAAGTTTCGTGAATCTCCGGCACACGGATAAACGACAGAGTAACGGAGAGCAAAGGGTGTAAAGATACGAGTCGTAAGGTTGGCGTGTGCATGTGAGATGTGAGTGGAAAGGCAGAGAAGTGCCTGACTGGGGTGTCAATGGCAGCCTCGGACGAGTTGAGCAAGGGAGATGCAGGCAACTTAGGATCCAGTACACCTAGAGTACGTCAGGCCGCTAAAGACTCGGTCGTACGTCCGAGCAACCACGAGGAATAGGACTGACCATCACTAAGACTCTCCAAATCTTCCTCCTCCCATTGCCTCCCACTCTTCTCGATGCGGATCTTCTGCAATGCCCAGCCTGCGTCGTCCAAGCCATCCAGAACCTCCGAGGTTACCTCCGATTGTGCGAGAAGAGCATCAACAACGTCCTGGACTATCCCATCTGGCTTGATGGTCGCAAAATGCAGTGACCCAGTCGGTACGGCTACGGGGACGATGAGGGAACTCTCGGGCATTAGCGTCTGAACAAGCGTTCCCCGGGTCGACGCTCGTCAATTATGTCGGTATATCGTGGCCGTCAAAAGACTGGATGTGCGGCGACAATGGTTGACATTCAACGCGGTCAATACAGAGAGAGCCGTGAGTTGCAAGTGGAATAGGCTGTGGGGCGGGAGAGAGATATGCTGGGGAGAGCCACTGCGCTAGTCTCCCTGGAAATCCCCGGTCGAGCGCCAAATTCCCACGGATCAAGGGCGCGAAAACCACGATACCGCCGAAGGGGGCCCCACATCCTTGTTATCAGGTACTCATGCTACCGACTTGTCATCGCACCATTTCGCCACAATCACCGCTACAGCGACCGAGCTTGGTATCGGACTCCAGCCAGAATCCGGAGAATGTGCTCAGGGGGTACCTCTCCGATCCTCCGTTCGGGACTTTGGCCTATTGTAGAACAAGTCACTTCGGACACTCCAGGTCACGGCGCGGGCGTTGAAACAGGCTGCAGGTGTGGAAAAGGCAAGGAAGGGTTTTGGTGATTTTTTTCCGAACCCTTGGTGACCTACAATCTGCAGACGCCCCTCATAAGAGTGTGCTCAGGGTGGACTACCTAGAATTGTCTAAAATGCAGCTGGACTTGCAATCAATATCACGAATGTCAAAAAATGTGACGATAAACCATCGCCCCGTTTCAAATTTCATCAACCCCTTGACCGTTTCTGCTTCTACACAAACCCGCCCGCTGACGAGGGACTGTAGTTGCGCGGGCCTCCCTCCACCCAAACATGACCGGAAGGAGCGCTTGCGATAATGTTCCCTCTGATCTCGAGTATGTGGGTAGTCGAGTTACGACTCCCTGAGCCTTCGCGGTGCCTTCGCCCTCCGCGGAACTTCTCCAGGGTGACCGTTCGGAGTGTTCGGGCTGCGTTCCATGAGGGATGAATCGTTTGGTAGATTATGTGGATGGGGTACAACAAAAAATGCAGATATTACTACAAAATCATCTAAATAGCTGAGGACGCTCCCTCTGTATCCACAGATGGATGAACCATATAATACACTCTCGTGTTTCCGTCATTCGTTTCAATCGACTGAGCCCCGCTCTCGTCCAGTGAAGGTGTGGGAAGCGACTCTTGTACATCCCCACGGACCTCGATCAAATAGTTATCCTATGGGGGGGGGGGGTGTTGGCAGCTTCTCCACAAGATGACCAGTGGACGCTCACCTTTACGAGTTTCCTCAACATCTTTGTGATCAACTCTCTCTCATACTCCAATGCCTCCACATCATGCAGCTCGTTCTCCTTAAACTCGAGATACCAGTCGATAAGTTCCTCCCTATCCATTCCCTTCCCTGTCGCCTGTTCGACCTGTGACAGGTGAAGGACGATAAGGCTCTGTAACTGGACGAACTTGTCGTGTGTGATGACCATCCTCCGTTTCGGTTGAGCTGGTGGGACAAGGTCTGCATGTCCTCCCTTAGGTGAAGAAGTGAGAGCCCCGGCACTCGATCCAGCGGTAGCAGCATTTGTGATGGGGGCAGACTCGCTGAAACTCGCGTCGGTGGTATCAATATCTGCACCCGACATCTCAACATCTTGACTGCTCTCGCCTCCAGCACCCGCTCCATCTTCGTCGTTTTTAGATTCGTCCTCGTCGAAGTCAATATCATCCTGCTCGACGTGGATGATGGACTGCCTGAGCAAAGAGTACGCCTCCCGAACAAAATCAGGCGTTATCTAGCGCACGTTGGTTTAGTTTCGTATGTGGAGGGAGAATCAATCATTTACCTCTTTAGTGCAGTTCGCTCTGGCAATAGCCTCGCTCAATCGAATCATACTCTCCAGCTGGCGGACAGTGATTCGATATGAATTCCTCCCAGCACCTGTTGCGTCGTCCTGTCTCAGAACCCGGTATTTCTCGACCAGCACGTCGGCGGCTTCTGGTGTCAGCTGAAGTCGCTGGTAAGCTCGACACCTTTCTCTGAGTTCTGGGCTGCCTACCTTGGGGTTGAAGGTCCTGGCGAATCGGATATACCTCTGGAGCGCCTCTGTGCTAAACTCCGGAGAAATTGCTTCGTCCTGGAAGCGATGGACGTTGACGATATGCTGCGCGATGTTTAGGTCCGTTTTCTTGTCACACTCGTCTAAGACCACAAAGAACAGGTCAAAACGACTCATGATTGGCGCGGTCATAGCAACGTTTGCTCTCAACGTTTTCTTTCTATCGTACCGACCACTGATCGGATTGGCGGCGGCAAGGATGGAAGTGCGCGCGTTTAGAGTTGCGTGAATACCAGCCTTGGCGATAGAAATGGTCTGCTGTTCCATTGCTTCGTGGATGGCAACCTGATCCGAGATGTCCATTTTGTCGAATTCGTCGATTGCACAGATTCCATTGTCTGCAAGCATCAGTGCTCCTGCCTCAATGGTGAAATCGCCCGTTTCCTCATCTTTCACGACCGCCGCAGTAAGGCCAGCGGCAGAAGATGCCTTTCCGGAGGTATAGACGGCACGAGGGAGGAATGAACAAATGTACCTGGAAAACCAAACGGCTAGGTCAGCTCCCAAACCTGAAGCTAAACCATCTCACTTACTTGAGGAATTGGGACTTGGAAGTTGATGGATCTCCGACGATACAAATATTAATGTCACCTCGAAGGTGCATTCCCTCTGGAGTTTGTTTGTGCACTCCACCCATCAGTTGGAGTAGCAACCCCTTCTTGACGATATCGTGGCCATACACCGTTGGAGCAATACTCTCCACCAGACGAGAGTAGATGTGATCAGAATCGACCATCTGTCGTAATTCTTCGAGCTCTGGTTCGGTGAGAGACCGAGTAAACGCATGGGCGTCGTCTTCCCCGTCTTCCTCTTCACCGCGAACATTAGTGCCACCCTGTGATAGCCATTCAGAACCAAAGGGATAAACAAGGACTGAATCATCCTCACCCTACTGTCCGCATCATGCGCCATGCAAGCAAGGAAGGCGGTCTTGTACTGAAGGTCTCGAACACCAAGGCTCTTCAAGCCCGTTACACCTCCCCCACCAACCGCTGCGGGGCCGTTTGCACCAGCCCTATTCGCTTCCCGCATCAGCTCCGCCTTGTTACCTCCGGGCATATTAAGTTGGCTGACGTCGGGAACAACGATGAATGTTCCGGTAAATACACATTTGTCTCCAGCCTTCGCACGCTCCACAAGTTCTCCACGGAGGATAACATCCAACGATCGAGGCATTGACCCAGTTGGGATTTCTGATGGATTCTCCTGAATCCTGACCTTCTGCCAATCGGTGAACTTGGAGGTGTCGATCTGGAGTTGCCACCCAACGCGGTTACCACAAGTGGGGTTAGGGCATAGACTTGGCTAAGAAGTGATTGAGTGCCCATTCGAACGAGAAATACGAACATGAAACACCAGCTAACCTCTGTATACTTGAACTGTTGTTCGACCTCATCTACGACACCCTTGCAGGCTTCACAGGTGAAACTTCCGTATAGAAGCTCTGGCCGCACTTCACTGGTCCTGGTGA